>Ga0099824_1002285_pt1 | contig 27964 bp, 9 predicted proteins | sample SiratrowhiteBW_FD_76837 | JGI IMG/M metagenome (GOLD analysis project Ga0099824, IMG submission 76837) | Root nodule microbial communities of legume samples collected from California, USA - Siratro white BW | ecosystem: Host-associated > Plants > Roots > Nodule | place: USA: California...
ATTTTGTCTCATTTGTAGATATGTTCTCCTTGTCTGAAGTATGCATTTTGTTATCTGAAAAACCAATGTTCTTGATAGCCCAACCTCATTACAACCTTTAAAAGACCTTAAGATCCATGTTGAGTGTGTGTTTGTGATTTGACTAAAAATGAAATGCAACTTTGATTTGTTCAGTGGAAGTTGAGAGAGACACTACCTTGTGAGATATTAAGAGAGAAATTCTTCAATTAGATTATCATGTCTTTGTTTGAATTGTTTCTCTTGTAGATTGATTGTGTCTTTTTCCTGCTTTAATTTGACTTAGAATATCTGATCTCTCTTATATTGATTTCTTGTTTTGAAAATGAATATTGTCTGATGATTGAACTGTGGGTCTGATTTTTGAGCAACCACTATTTTTGTTTTGGAAAAGTTTTTGTGTGTGAATCCAATTACTTTGCTTGAGGACAAGCAAGATTCTAGGTTGGGGGAGTTGATAAGTACCAATTTTGAGTATTTTTATACTTGAGAAATATTGAGTACTTGTGGATTTAAGTGTTATTTAAAATAGTAATTACTCCCAATTTTAGAGTTTTTGGATTTAAATTTATGTTTTGAGTCTTGAGTTAAAGTAAATCATTTAATCTCAATTATTGTGAAATTTCAGGTATAAAATAATGAAGAAAATAATAGATTGAAAGATTCATGAAGAAAAGAAATAAAAAGTTTAAAATAGAAAAAAGGCCAAGAGAAAAGTCACTTAACCTAGGCCCAAAACCAAGTTTAAAAGGAGATTTTTAGGATTTTGGGAAGAGGCAAGACTTAGAGGACGGAGGCAGACGACTAGAATCAAGATTATCTTTTTCTCTTGCAATCTTCCTTTCATTGGTTTGTAATGACTGTCATGGGTAGCTAAATCTTCATATCTTGGGATTGAATGTAATATTTTCGAAACTCATTTGTACTTGAGATTGTAATTTATAATATTCAGTTTCTATTCTGATTCGGGGTTTTCCTCTCATTCTTCATGCTTCATTTTATATTATCTATAGAATCTTGTTTTTAATTCTTGAAAGCTATTGGAAAGTGATTTTGAGTTTATGACCTAGAGGAAAATATGCAATAATTTGGGATTCTAGGAATAGGATTCCGACATATTGTATACAAAACATTTTCTTTTAATGTTGGATAACCGATTAGATAGCTAAGGAATCTGCATCTAAGAAGTTTTCTTATGAATATCAGATTTGAGGAATCAATCTGGGTGGTTTTTGTATGTGCATCGAAACTGAATAGTTACCGTTGTTATATTTCATGATTTGTTTAAGTTACGAATGAATAAGATTAGATGAGTTCAATCCTAAGGTGTTTCTCCAATTGTTTCAGAATATTTTGACTGCTCATTAACTTTATTCTTAAGTTGCATGTTCACAGTACTAGTTAGTCAAATCAAACTTCCCATTAAAAGTGAATTTGCTTATTGAGTAGTGACGCTGAAATTCTAAAACATAATTGTTCCTTGAGGAATCGACATCTTTACTTAACTCACTATATTACTTGTGACTCAGTACACTTGTCGAATAAAGTCTTAACAATAATTTAAATATATGTTAAACAATATTAGTAAAATTAATGTTTTGATATAAAATTTTGAATTAAAATTAAATATGTGATATATTGATATAAAATTTTGGAGTAAAAATATAATTTAAATGTGATATTGAACAACATTAGTAATCAAACCAACTTGATAACTTTACCTATGGAAATGTAGGATATTTGGAGTTAAGTGTCAAGAGTTTAGAAAACAATCTACAAATATCATAAAATTTTTAAATTTATTTTAATAATATTTTTCGTATAACTTAATCTAAATTAGTTTTTTCTAGCTTTCCTCCTTGTTACGTACCAATGCAATAAATTTTGCGCAGAAAAGTTTTATATATAAATATATTTTTTTTAAAAGTATAAATTTCAAATTCAAAATATGATAAAAGACCGATTCCGTTTAATAAAATATAATAGATTTTTTTTTGCTATGTTTAAGACTGCTAGCTTTTACACCAAGATGAAGAAGAATTTTAAGAAAACAAAATAATAATAAATTTAAATTTATAAATATAAAAATAAACATACATTTAAAATTTAAGTAACATCACTAGAATTAATTTTAATTATTACATTAACTAATTTGATATAAATATAATATCTTTAAATCAATTTATTAAGTAATTTGAATATATAAATTAAGTAGTTTAATAGTCAACTAATTTAAATAATAATAATTAAGTAAAAAACTTTAAAACTATACATTAAACTAAAATATAATATAATTCTTTATTTCTTTGCTATTTATTATTTTTATATATTATTTTAGTTAAATTATACTGACTAATTTACTTTAGAAATTACGTATAAATGTATTAGTAGATTAAGTTGTAAAAAGTGGTACAAGAAGTTTCTAGTGAATTTCTCAAAACTTACAAAATATGATAAAGATGAGATAGGATGTAATATCAAAATCAATAAGAAAATGGCTACTTTGTAATCTTAAGGTTGCATTCCAGCTTGCAAGCAATTTCAGAGAATTTAATTGCACACAGAGGACACAGACCTCAACCAAATTGGGTTTCAACTCTCAAATGCTTGGGTTTGCATTCTGATAACAAAAGTTAAATTCAAAGTGTTATCACATGAACAGCTAATTGTCTTTAACTCAAAAGAGTGTCCATAATATGATTCCAGAGACTCGTGAAAGTACCATTTATTTGTTGCGTTTGGCAGCACGCCTTCCTTGGCCCTTCTTTGGTGGTCCTTTTCCTCGCCTCTTCAACATTTCAAGCTTAGATAGACGTCTAGAAAGAACAAGTAACAAATGGTGTTGAATCAGTGGAAGTCAATGTAAGATAACTTGTGAAGTTACCAAAGATTCTGACTGTAACATAAGGACATCCCTCTACTGACATAATGCACCACTTGATGTCATACAACATAGTCATATCCAAGTTTTCACATCAGAAAGAAATAGTGTTCTACTAACTCAAACTTAACATACATAGTCATCAGCCACCATCTTCAGTATAAAGTTTATAAAGGAAGGTTGTTTAAACAGAATATACTTTGCATCAGACCTGCTCTTTCTACATTTCTATTTTGAAAAAGCTGTGAACCAAGTTTAGAGGCTAAAATTTCACCTTCAGAGTGGAAACAATCCCACAAACAAAACCATAAACTAATAATATCCAGGTATTCAGAGGAGAGGGGTGCTGACAAGACACTCCTTAACCCATCCCTTCTAACAGACTCTTCACTGTTAGTAAAAAATGTTACAAATCACAACCAGTGAAGACTCATTAACTAAAGTGCGAAAACTACATAACTTTGTACTTCTTAATCAATTACAAATTTACAGCTAATAACAAAAGTTACAAATCACAATAAGTGCAAGCGTGTGTTCAACATTTCTCATGTGTCAACAAATTTTGGAATTCATACTAAATGCAGAACAACCAACATTGATAATGCCGTCCACACACGCCAATCATGCAAACGGGGTTTTGACCAACAAACATTCTCACATCTTCCCTATTAAACTAAGCACAGAATGACCAAACTCCAAACCAAACCCCTCCACATAATAAAAAAAAAACTTGATAATGCCATTCCATTCATTAATCAAGATAAGAAAACCCCATAAACTCTCACACGCTACAAAACCACAGGAAACTCAAGAAAAACCCAAAACAAAAGAACACCCTCAGAGAGGCATAAACACAAACAGATGGTGGGCATTCCCGTGCGGGCGCGTGTAAGCAAATTACAATGGACAACAAAGTGAGACAGAGTGTGAGAGAGGGAATACTCTTGTTCTTCACGAGCCATGACAAGAGGGTCGTCTTTCTTTATGTCGTGAGGGTACCACTGAGCGACTTTCTCACCGAAGAGCTTCATGCGGAGAATCTTGTGCGGAGATTTTTTGCCGGAGGGATTCAATTGGTGGCCGAAGATCCTTGCTCGTGCTTCCGGCACTCCTTGGTTGATCGCTGCCGTCAACATCTTCTTCAGAGACATCTTCGTTTTTGTGAGTCTCTTTGAGTCTGAGAATTGAAAAGGAACCAGATGGAGGCCACTGGATTAGTGAAATCATTTTGTGCCTATTCACATTTTAACCCCTGAAAAATATATATTTCCAATAACGCCCCTGTTCTTTTTTAAGTCTTGGAATTTATGTATTGTGCTACCTAGTCTATGAGAAAATAAAGTCCTGTGTCTTTAATTTCAAGATTTTATTTATTTTTTATTCAAATCATGGTATAAATCACGATTTTATCATATTTTCATTTTCTTTTATTTTATTGTAAAGTCATATTACACGTTTTTATATTTTTTATTTTTATAACCTAGCATGTTTTTACACTTTTTTTTAGAAGAGTATTAGGTACATAATTTTAGGATGTAGGTCTTTTTAAAGCGTTGTGATCTTGTTCAAGACTTTAGTAGGATTTGTTGTTTCCAAAATTTGCAATGTTTTTTTTTTTAAATTTTAAAGTTTTAAAAAAGATATTTTATGTTTATGTGTATCTTTTGAGTTAACTGTAACTTTTTGAATTTTATTCATTTGAATTGTTTAAAAAATAGTTTAATATATACGTTACAACCAAAATTATATAATGTTGTAATTTTTATTTTATAATTTTCGTTAATTTAATTAATTAAATTATTTATGTGAATTGAATGTAATTTGAAAAAATTTAAAAAATAGCACTAAAATATGTTCTCGGTAATAAAATGAATTTAATAAATTAGAAAAACAATAATTATTTATGTTGTCTATATATGACCAATGAGTTTATCTTCATCAGTATTATCGAACTCATCTTAACTTTGATGGAAATTTTATAAGATACACGAATATAGATATGGATAAGATATGGGGCAATACTTAATTTTTTTAGATTGGATACGGAATGCGAATGTATATATTTATTCTATCATTGTTCCTCATACTTATGATGCCAGTGCACCTTCGGTAAATCTTTTTCTCTCTCCCCGATGCCTCGATGACTCTCAAAATATTTCTCCTTTATCGTTTTTCTCTTTTCATATGTTGTCTATTTTGGAACCTAATCATACCTTGCGGTAGTTGAAGATTAAGGGAGCATTTCCATCCGATCAAAATTTCAAATAAAGTAGGTTTTTATTTTTCTTTAAGTTCTTGTCATCAATCTTGATAGAGGCAGTTGAGAAAAGTATTTCTCTCCACTTAATTAAGATCATACTAAAATCTGGTTTTGTTTGGATAACTTATTCTAGATCCTTAGATATTGGGTTAGTGTCACTGACTAGTTTGGAGGAATTATTTTAGAGATCGTTATCTGGTAAGAGAAGCTAGTAACTTGTTTTTTTTATACTAGTTAGTTACTTTTAAATAAAACTCTAAGATAAAAAAAACTTGAATATGTGATTATCAGTGCTTAAGTCTTTCTTGTAGGTTGGACTGGTCCTTGAGCACTAAATGAGTTTGATTATCTTGAATTGTTGTGATTAATTGACCTGATTTGAGTAAATGATGTTATAAAGTAGTATCATTGTTGTTTGATGGATTGAATATGACTTATGATAAGACTTTGATAGGTTTTAAAGATTTGAGAACAATATTATTGAATTGTGAATTGTGAAATTGATAGCTTGATAGATAAGAGATGTTTTAATTTTTTCAATAATAACTCAAGTTAGGAGTTCTGACTGTGAAATGCTTTCTTTCGAGTTTCAATTATGATGAAATTGGTTAATTATGTACATAGTATAAACTTTGATATTGATAGCTTAATAGATAAGAAATGTTTTTTAATATTGTAAACTATAAATTGTTATGTATATATAAGGTACCATTGTTACATATGTTTCTATATGCTTCGGTATTGAAGTGATATGATGTGTGATGAATGAATTATATGTTCATATGTAACCATTTTGATTGAAATGAAACCATTGTACTGAGAATTGAAAGGAAATCGAGGTAACATGGTTACATATATATCTATATGCTTTAGAACGATTGAATTGATATGATATATGTTATGAGTGAATGATGAGTACATATGCAATTCATATGATTGAAATAAAATTAGAGTACTGGGGATTGAAAAGAAATCAACTTACCAGGATTACATATGAATTTATGTGGCATGACTGAAATAAAGTCAGAATGAGTGAAGTGAAGAATGTATGATTGAAATGAACTAAAAATGATTGCGATTGAAAATAGATCCATGTGTGGTCTGTATCAATTGTGTTATTGGTATTAAAACTTTATATGTCAGACTTTAAGGAAATTCTTATGAATGACTAGTACAATTTATTCTTTTTACATGTATTAAGTATATTATAAAATTTTATTTTTACTAGCTTATCCTTGTTTGTCTTATTGTGTTGCGACCTGTTGTACTATATATATTAGCAGATACGAATGTTGGTTTAGTGTAGGAGTATGTGAATGATCGTATGATTTATTTTAGAATTTGTTTCCCTGTGTTGGGTTCTCTGTATACAAGACAATATATATTTTTGGGGTGGGGTGTTACAATACGCATCTTAACTAGGCTGACACTCATCTGTCATCACATGAAAAAAATATTATTAAGAAAAAATAAAAAGAACAAATAACAAAAAGCATGAGGAGCCACACCAAACCCATGCAAGAATGAATAAACTCGCTATAAATGAAAACAAAGGGAGTTGAAACTTATTGTAAAAAATGTTTAGCCTAATAAAGTAGAATATTAGGTAAATTCAACCCTATTTTATACACCTAAATTAGTAAATCTATTAACACAACGCTCCCTAAAGACACCAGTCACTCTATAGTCCATAACATCACAAATCCACCTACACTTACATCACGTCATCTACCTTTAAGAAGGAATGATGCTTGACAAAGCAATAGAGTCACACTCCAACCAAAACCTTTAAAAACCCGTCAATTAAGCATATTCAATAATAAGAATGACATCCATAAACACAACACAAAGAGCATGTTGAAATTTGATACTTTCATTTGATATTTATCCAATTATAATTTATTTTTTGATATTTGATATTGGATAAAAGAAAAATGTGTATCCTTTTGATACTAAATACTTGATAATATCATGTTTCCTTTATTATGTTTTTTTATAAACATATTTAATTAATATTTGGAACACTAAGGGGACGTGATATGGTTTTCAGAGGTTAATATAATGTAGGATTTTCTTTGTAATTTTTATCATGTATTTTAATTAAATGGTTGAATGGTCACATATGGAGAAATAAATAAAAAAAGGTACAAGATGAATAATTCATATTCTCATGGTAGGAAATAATATGTACATTTTGTGGGAATTAAAGACCACATAGGAATTAATTATTAGTAATCATTAAAGGTTACTTATTGAAGATTAGTGTGAAATTTAGAGGGTCTTATTTAATTTGGCTTATAAAAGATGTATTTAGAAATGTAATAGAAGGTATAGATGAATTTTGAAAGAAAATTGAGTTTCTCTTTATGAGAGAACTTTGTGAAATTTTGAATTATAATAATCCAAATTTGATTTCATCAGGGTAACTTGTGGTGAACAACCCCATAACTTATCACTTGTAAGTTAGTATCAAATTATTTTTTTTCTCTTGATATTCCGTAAGAATTTTTTTTTTTTTACTTTGAAATTCAAATTACTTTTATTTTTACTTTTATTATATATTGTTGTTTTCTCCATTCAACAATGTGAGAAAAAGTTTTTTTTTTATGAGAAGTCTAACAACACCTCATTTGGTATTAATCAATAAGTAGTGTTTGCAATGATTCTAGTTTTGGAATGAAAAAATAATAAAAGGATAATCTTTGATATTTGAATTACCATGCTCTTAGAAGAAGTACTCGTGACATTGACATTAAATGTCATTGAAAAAAATGAGGGAATGATATGATATCAATATAATTTAAGATTTCCTTTGTAATTTTTATTATGTATTTTAATTAATTAGTTGAATGGTCACATGGTGTATCATCATATTCTCATGGTGAAAATAATGAAGATTAAATGGCCTATGAAAGGATGTAGTACAAATGTAATAAAAGATATAGATAAATTGTGAAAGAAATTTAAGTTTTTTTTATGATAACTTTAGAGTTTTGAGTCAGTTATAAGTGATAAGTGATAAGAGGAATCACATCACCTGTTATTTTGAGTCACAACTAAAAAATATATAAAAACATATTAGTAAGTACAATTTTATGAAATAAAAAAAATAAAAATATACTTATTGAAATGACTTAAAAAAAATTAAAATAAATAAAAATGTGATGAAGTTGTGTTTCATACCATGAAAAAAAAAAATTAGAATCCAAAATGGTATTTCGAGTAGAATTTGTTTGTACCTGTGATTTTTTAAAACCCATTTTTATAAATGATAAATAAAATTTCACTGTTTTTTCAAATTTACCTCATTAGTTAGTATTTCTTTTTTTTTTTTCATTTTTGAACGAATATAGTAAAAAATATTATTAGCTAGCTGGATAGAGATTTGTCTTTTTTACCTATGATATTATAAAAAGTCATAAACTATCAAGATATTATATTCAAGTCAATCATGATTTAAATATCTTAAGTTAAATCCAAGTCATGATTTAAATATCTTAAATTAAATCAAGGTCGTTCTAACTTATCCATTTTAAAACTCTATTAGTCTAGAAACATAAGCCACAATAGATATAAAATAAAATACCAAACATATACGATCTTCTTTTCTTTTGAAGTATTGATATTAAGCATATTAAAAGTAACACCTAATTTATTCTAAATATTTTTTTGTTTGCACACACACCTTTTCTGTATAAGTTAGGATCAATTTATTCCACAAATAACTATACCACCAAATATATGTAATAATGTAAGAACTCTTCGTTTATTTCTCATCCTCTAATATCTTAATCTAACCAATTTATAATACTACAATATAATTTTTTAATAATACTTTTTTTATACTTAATACGATAAATATATACATTGACTCAATATACTAATATTTGACCTCAAATCATCTAATAAACATAACATAGATCAATTCAATAAAATTATAAAATTTTATCTCAATAAGCATGTCAAATTAATACACGTAAACGTTGTAAGCATATACAATTCATATATGTTAATAAATATCATTTTAAAACAGAGTTCATTCATGGGGTGAGGTATAATTTATTAAGTAGATTTAAATAGAAAATTATCCTATTATTCTTGAATTGATATTCTCTGTGTGAATTTTTTAAATATGTTGAAAAAAAATATGCTGAACAAAACAAGTTTGGAGGAAATTCTTTAGTCACTGAATAATATTCGCTGAACGAAATCTCATCAGTTGGACGAAGTATTCAAAAACTAGAAGTTCTTCGTGATTCCCCAAAACAAAATTTAATTTCAAAATCAAACCATTCTACTAATTCCTGGAAGTATGAAAATGCATAGATGTTGTCCACATAATATATTTTACGGCTAATATAATTCAAATTGATCATTCCAAACTAATAAAAAGCATAATAACTACCAATTCAATCTAAATATCCTAAAACACTAGTTGAACCATAACAATACTATATAATATTCAACTGTCATTTTATAATCAATATTAACTTCATTTATAATTTCAAAATATATTTCCTTACCGGTTATTTGCCTGTGTATCAAGCAGTAAAAAATAGAGATGAAATATAACAAAATTTCTAGAAATCTAATGAAAAATTGCCAAAACAACCAACACACAAATAAAAAGATGAACTAATTGAAAAAAATAACAATTTTAATTACGAGACAAAAAAATATAGGGAGACTTGAAAAAAAAAATCAATACCTTATAAAAATTTGGATGTTTTTAATTAACTCCTTATACTTAATTAAGTTTTGAAAAACCTCCTAAATTTGTGGTATTTTCAACTAACGAGGTGAATTATGTTAAATTTAAGTTTAAAAACCAATTGAAATTAAGTAGATGTGTGCCTAAACCAGATCAACCTACTAGATAAGAGACATATGTGAGCATTTCCAATACCTCTCTTACACAAATTCCTTCCAAATGAACTATAAGTTCTGATACAAGATATTTAATTTCCATTAACAACATTTAACAAGGTATTCCATAATTTACACACCAATATGCTGTTTCCATAAACACGATTCAGATAAGTTCACACTCAGAAAGATAAAAAAAATGGATCATGGTTTGCATTAGCGATCACATGTTTAGAAGTAAGGCGTAGGAGGAAAAAGAAGAAAAATAAATTTCCCATTTCCAAGTTAATAATTTTAAATAAAAAATAGTTAACATAAATTTAGTGGCTTAATCTCTTGGGTTAAGATAACAAAAGATACTATATATAGTAACCCTAAAATTAGTCTTCCATCCGAAATCCAATAACCAAAGTATAGTTGCCTCATGCAATGGACACACCATTCTTGTGCACTTAGTTATTAATAGTCAACAATAACAGCTTGTAGAATTCTAGGGCTAACAAACATCTCCCATTTCTATGAGTTGTTTAGCACAATGACAAAATTGATGTTCATCTCCATCGTCATCTTGGTTGTTTTTGTTGCAAGCTCTTTCATTCTCGAAATTGATCATGTGAGTCTTTCTTATTCATCTATATATCATTTCTTCAACATTTTCAATGTCTCAATTCGATCATCTCCATTCTTATGTTAACCTACATACATATATCTAAGTTCTGGATACACATATATCATTGTTATTCTTTGGTGTAGTTCTTCTTATAAGAATTCGAGTATAACAATTCACCATGTAGCTACCCTCTTCAAATGTCAATTTATTATTAGCACTTTTCCAACCATGTTTAAACCACAAGGAGAAATCTAATGTGCCATGGAGATGATACAAATGGGAGGTTTAATACATATATTTATGGTGTTGCTTTAGAAAGAAAAACTCTGTTGTGATTCTAGTTTTCAATGAGCGTACTATGATAATAAAATAATAATTAAGTAATGTTACGTTCTTAGCAATATTTGGACGCGGAAAAAATTACAAAAAAAAATGCTATTTTTCCTGTTTGTTTTTAGTGTTAGTGATCTCATTAGAATAAGAATGTATTGTTTTTCTAGATACAAATACTTTCATAGTACATTATGGTAATGTATTTACTATGACAGAGAGAATAAGAGGATATATATATATATAAACAGAAAATTTACTAGACTCGTCAGTTCACTTAACATTATTGTAAAAATTGTGATGTAAAATATATAATTACTACTAAATTATTTTTTGTATTTTGTGTGATTCTTTCCACTGATTTGTCAAAAAAAAAAAATTACAAGAAATAGTTTTTCTTACGGATTTTCATATGGATTTTAAAAATTCAATTAAATAATTGTTAAAAATAATTTTACAAAATATAAAAAGTTATAGAAATCAATGATGACATGCCTACATTATATTTCATTCATTTCCACTATAAACATAACATTTTAAGTGTAATAATATAATGATATAAATGTATAATTAATAATTTAAATGACGTTGACATATAATTTTATGTTTAAATAAAATTGTGTATATTCCATTTCTTAGTGTACAATAAAACAACCATTCTTTTTCTCCTACTCTGCATAAAATACAAAATTTGTAGGAGCGTAATATGCTATTGGTTGCACAAAGTTATAGAACTTAATATAACTATTAAAACTTTTATATATATAATCGTTTTACCTTTTGTTTTTCAGTCCAGAATAGGAAGTACTTCTCTTCTTCGAAGAATTATTATATTCAATAGACAAAAACCTCAATTTCCAGTTAGTTGTTCTGATGGGAACTTAACAAAAGCTTGTTCATCATACTATCCAACAAACAACATTGAGTTTGGAGATGATTTATCAAGTACATCATGTCCAGAATATTTTAGATGGATTCATGAAGATCTAAAACCATGGAAGAAGACAGGAATTACAAGGGAAATGATTGAAAAAGGCAAAAACATTTCACATATTAGGCTTGTAATTATAAATGGAAAAGCTTATATAGAAAAGCATGGCAAAGTGTTTCAAACAAGAGATATATTCACAATATGGGGAATTTTGCAACTTCTAAGATTGTATCCTGGAAAAATACCAGATTTGGAACTAATGTTTCAATGTGGAGACAAGACTATAGTGAACAAAAAGAATTTCCAAGAATCACAAATTTCACCTCCACCTGTGTTCCATTATTGTGGAGATGAAAATTCATATGATATTGTCTTTCCCGATTGGACCTTCTGGGGTTGGTAAAGTTTCTATTGCCTTTAGAGTGATACAGTAACTAATATTTGTTTTACATCTATTAATTTTGTTTAAGAAAACGAAAATATGGGTGGTAATCCTTTTGATTTCTAACTTCTTAAATTGGTTTTTATTTCTTCTATTTTTTTTTTCTTTATATAAAACGAAAGCAAAGGAAAAAATGTCATAATTTTATTTCTTTTCTTATTAGGGCTGAGCTAAGAATAAGACCATGGGAAACAACATTACATAGTATACAAGAAGGCAACAAAATAGTTAAATGGAAGGATAGGATACCCTATGCTTTTTGGAAGGGCAACCCAAAAGTGTCACATATAAGGGGAGAACTAGGAAAGTGCAATGCCACAGAAAAACATGATTGGAATGCAAGAATATATGGCATAGTAAATAATTTAAACCCTAACTTTTTGTGTCAATTAGGTGAAAGTATTGATTATTTCAAGATGAAATTAACATATATATATTCTTTTTCTTTTCAGCAATGGCAGCGTGAGAAAGCAAGTAATTTCGAGAACTCAAAACTAGAAAATCAATGTACATTTAGGTAATGTTTTCAAACACTTTATAATTATTATGGTCAAGCTTTTGCCTTTTAAATTTTTTTTACCTATAATCTTCTCAAAATTTTCTTTTCTAGATTTTAAACTTGGCTCATGTTATATGTTTTTATTATTTAGATATAAGATCTACACAGAAGGAGCTACATGGTCTGTGAGTGAAAAATACATAATAGCATGTGACTCAATGACCATGTTCATAGAGCCTAAGTATTATGACTTTTTTTCAAGAAACATGTTACCTTTACAACACTATTGGCCAATCAGCATCAGAAACATGTGTGAAGAGATTAAGTATGCAGTGGATTGGGGAAATTCTCACCTTGACACTGTAATCACTTTCTTCTTTAATTTGTTTTTTAATGATTTCTATGTTTTAAATAAATTATGTTTAGTTGAAAGTATGCTAATTTCGTAATGAAATATGCACTTAGTTTATAGCTATTTATGACATATGAGTTTAATTTCAATTAGCTACATAAGATAAAAAAACATTTTGGTCTTTATTACTCATATTTATGCTTGGAGTTGAAACTATTGTGTATATATAAACACATCTTTAGCATTAACAGTTAAAGTTCTTGTTGGTTTTATTTTAAAACGCTAACTATTTTAATTAATTGTAGGCACAAGCAATTGGCCAGCAAGGAACTAACTACATTGTAGAGAATTTAAAGATGAAGTTTGTGTATGATTACATGTTTCATCTATTAAATGAGTATGCAAAGCTCTTGAAATTCAAACCAACTATACCTACAGGAGGAGCTGTTGAAACTTGTTCTGAAAGTATAGTTTGTTCCCTGCGTGGTCTAAAGAAACGTCTTTTGGTTGAGTCTTTAGTGACTTCACCAAGTGAGACACCTCCATGTACAATTCCTCCGCCTTATACACCACAAACTTTGGAAGATTTTCTACAAAAGAAGGAAAATCTATTGAAACAAGTGAAGACAAGGACGATAAATATAAAGGAATAGATGTTAGCATTGATTGTTTTGTGCTCTATATGTAGATGTAGTTGTTATAGACATGCAACACTCTTAATGCATGTCACATTATTAGTTAGTTGTAGTGTAAATTCAACCTATCAAAATGTGATTGAATATTCTTCACTAAAAACCAGTTTTTATATTAAGGTTTAGTTATACTCTCTTAGGAATAAAATATATGAAACCAAAATTCATAGTAATTCAAAATATAAGTAAATATTAACTATAAAACTTAATCTGCTTAACGATATCATTCTTATTCTTCAGTCAGGCGAAATTATATTTAATTACCGTCTTTTAGTTTTGATAGTGTAAGACAATTTAGAATTTTTTTTTTAAAGTGAAACCATTATTTTGCTTTCTAAATGTGTTTGGATCAACCATTTAATTGAAGGAAATTAATGAAGATTATGTATAGACTTGTGTATTGTTATAAAATTGTATAAATAAACAATTTTTAATGTTAAGGTTTTTCTTATGCAATGTTTTAAAAGAGACAAATACTCTGAAATATTAAAAAAAGTTATATTTGTTGTTTTCTTTAGCAGATGTGCAATGATGTCACTTCCAACAATAGAAGTTACCATATTTTGTAATGTTTAAGAGAGACAAATAACTTAAAGTAAAGAAAAATGTAAAGCTTGGCATTGTTTGCTTTGAATTAGAAGAACATTGCTTTAACCGAAAGGGGACTGGTAAAAATCAGAAAATAAGTGTTTATTGTAATTTTAAAAAAAGGTGTTTTTTCTATTTTTTAATTTCTAATATATAATATACTATTAAAAAATTGTTAGGATTTAAAGTATAAATTTACGTCTCATATTAAAAAGAAATGAATAGGATGAGTAATATATAAGAAAATAATCACATATTCGTTGTATTAAGGTTTTGGTTTATATATAATGTCTTAGTCTCTTATATGTAATTTTTATGACTCGTTAGTATCGGATGCCATCTGCGTTCCTCTTTGCAAAATCCTTACAAGTGGTATGGTGAGCATGAAATGGACACGTGAGTTGGTAATAAGTCATGAATTTGAGGACTCCTTTTCTTGACAAGGATTTTAGGTAAGCATTCTTGCATGTGACATTAGTTGCACATGACAGAGTTCAAGTGAGTCAAGTCACAATCGAATCGTGGCATTTGGGTTATTACATTCTTAAATAAAAAGAATTATACATTGTCTATTAGTTATAACTTTTGTCGTAGTGGTAAGTATTCGACCTAATAATTAGTATCAAAGCTAAAGTCACAGGTTTGATTTTCAGTGAGACAATTGTTCAAGAGAAATTTATTGCAGATTACACAATCGTCGTGTGGCGTAGATTAGGAGAACCGAGTCATTCAAGAGTTTGATGTGCAACAATTGCCGATGGGAAAGCTATTGTAGGTGACATTAATTTATCACGACTGAGGTGAGGTGAATCAAGTGCTATTGTAGGTGACATTAATTTGTCACGACTGAGGTGAGGTGAATCAAGTTAGTCGAATTGTAACCCTTGGACTATTATGGTCTTAAATAAAAATAATTTAAATAAAAAATAGTTGCATTCTGACTATTAGTTGTAACTTTTCGATTAGTGGTAAATGCTCAATCCAATAAACATGTACAATTATAATAAAAACGACAACATAACAACAACACAACTCACCGTTGTATAAGGGAAAATATCAATATTAAAGAAATTTACACTTGAATTAAAAATTATTAGGATTACAAGTTTAAATTTATATTAAATTTATATTCTACACTAAGTAAAAATAAACAATATATAAAAAATAAAATCAAGTAACTCATTAACTCAATTTTTAAGAGATGATATCATAATTTCTTATATATACAATACTTATAACTTATTTATTAGTACTAACTCTCTTTAACATTTTCTCTCATAAGAACCCTACAAAAACAAAAATAATATTTAATTCATATTATATCGATTATAAAAACTAATATAAAATAAAATATATAACCTTCGTAATTAAATTGACGTATATTATATTAACTATCGGAATAATTGATATAGTATAACTCTTATTGCATTAGTTTAATATAAATTGATGTAACAATAATATATTGCATTGATATTTATGTGGTATGTTCATTCATAATTGATGTATAAAATGTTTGTGTGTTTTCCCGTGGTTGTTACGCCTAATCCGTTTTTCAAATAATCAATTATATATATATATATATATATATATATATATATATAATTTATAAAAAAATATTTTCAAATACTAATTATAACTTATATATATATATAATTTATATAAAAAATTATTTTCAAATGTTTAAAGCTTAAGATGCACCTCCAGGTTCCCTATCAATTATCAACTAAATAAATTGTGACATGCAAACCCAGTCATTTTATTTTATTTATGTGAGTACGTAAACATTAAACCATTGTCCATGTTATGCTTTTAAAAAAAAATTCCCGTCACTTCCTTTGCAAGCAAAAAAAAGTTGTGATCACTCATCTTAATGTGGCTGGGTTCATAAATTGTAACCATGTTTGTGGATTTCCTTCAAAAGATGTTAACAAGACACTTTTCAATAAAATTCTTTAAGTGAATTTCTTAATTTAATAATTTCTCATTGCTTTTTCTTTATAAAAAGAACATTGTTTATGAATAAAAAAATAATATCTGTTGCCTAAAAAAATATAAAGAACTATATTGCTTTAATGATGAAACAAAATTAAGTAAGAAATATATAAATAAGGGTTGATAAAGGAAATGTACTATTGGAATAAAATGTGGATGCTTAAATATGATATAATGAGACTTTGATCTTCTAAAGACCTGAAAGTGAGTTAATTAAATAAATACCCCTGGAAATGTTTTTAGTGTGCTTATTTTAAATTTGTAAGCATTTTTTTAAAAATTTATGAAAAATGATTCATTATTTGGATATTTTGTGAGAAAGTAGAAGCTATTTTTTTGTCGGTCACAATTATAAAAAAAACGAATTTTATATAAAAATTTAATTAAATTTGTTATATCGAGGAACTGCACAAACTTTCTCAAAACAATTAAAAATATAATTTCTTACCAGATTCCATTTTTCTTAAAAACACAAAAAAAAAAAGATAAAAAATATTTAGTGATTTCTTTTTATAAAAGTAAAAAGAAAATGTTGCTTTTAAAAAATAACATTGTTAGCAACTGGAAGAAGATGAATTTCATTTATTAAGGTTTAATAATTACTTTTGCATGCCATGTGCTTAGAGTGTTAATTGTTTCTCTTTTAAGCAACGAATTTAATTAGTTAGTTTATGACGAAATTAAGATGTGATAAGTCAAACCATTCCTTTTCCTAGGGCTTGCTTAGTGTAAAAGTAATATTAAATAAAATAAGAAAAATGTCTTCAATAAGGACCCCAGTTTCATTGCACTAAGACGGATCTCACACACAGTTTCTTGAGTTATAAGAAAATAAATTATATTAATACCACACATATAAAAATAGGAAAAATTGATGGAAAAAATGTAAGAACTAAAAGAAATAAAAAAGAAAAAATCGTATTAATTTCTATATAATATTATTTATAAATACAATCTTATAAGAAAAATTCGCTAATTATTACAACATGTGCAATGAAATAGATATTATAATGGAAATGTACTTCAAAATGAGATTCATAATCCAAAATCATTCACTTAGAATTCAATAATTTAATTCTAACATCCATCATCACCATATACATCCAATTCAAATCGTAAAATATAACAAGTTCCCATCAAATAACTTAACCAATTTCTCATTCAATTCTGCCATCGAAGCAATTCTCCACAATAACTATACACTATGAACAATTAAATTGAATCTTACCTAATATTCCTAGAAATTTCTTCCCTACTCTTCTAACCTAACCTAATAAAAAAATCAAAGTTAATTTTCCTTGCTTGAAAACGTATGCTTTCCAGGACATCAACTCTAGAAAACAAAAGATGAAATGATAATACTTAAAAATCCTTTAAATTGCTCACATGAATCAAAGCCTAACAAGAAAAAAAGAAAAAGAAAAAAGAGAGATAGATATATCATCACGAATTTAGACGGATAAAGACTCATCTTTTTCTTGTAAATCAAATACATGCATGAAATTCAAGATCAAGTGCATGAAAACAAATATAGGATTACCACGATCAAAGTTCTTTACGCGGGAGTGGAAAGGGAAAAAAAGTGAAAAATGAATGAAAAGTTTGGGAAAATTGATGAGTAATTTGATGAATATAAAATACATATAGTTTATTTTACACGTATAAGATTTATATAAATATAACTATTCACAAAAAGAAATTTAAAATAAAAAGTTAAGGTCTTTCAAATGTTTTTATACTTATTTTTATTTATGTAATACAATTATCGTATTTACAGTATAATCTTGTAAGTCACTGAAAAAAAAATTTATAACATACTCAAAATGCAAAAAGAACAAATCATGTTAGTCATTTATAAGAATTCTTTTAATGACTAGTTTAAGTACAACATGATCTATTTTCAATCATAATCATTTTTATTTCATTTCAATCATACTTATTACATATAGATAACAATTCTGGTATTTTGATTTTCTTTCAATCCTCAGTACTCTGATTTCATTTCAAAACATATCAATTGTATTTATCCTTTTCCAAAAGATCCATTAATCATTAAATATCCCACTACAAGAGACTAACATCTAATCTATTCGTCAAGGATCAAAGTAAGTTCAAATATCAAATACTGAGTGTATATTGTGGGTCTCGGTGTGTATGAACTCCCTTATCAGCTTCTCACCACCTGATATCTTAGTCTATGTAACTTAAATCTCAATGAAGCTAAAGGATAAAACATAGACTTTTCATATTTAATGTACAATCAAATAACAATTTATACATTATCCAAAATGTATGACATAAATTTCATTCATATTTCATCATTGTCATCGATACATATGAATCACAAATATCACAACATCATTCCATCAACATTCAAGTAGTGATATAACTCAATAATCTAGTGATCTAAAGCAAGTGAAAAATATTACTTTTCTTAATTGACCCTAAAACTTGATAACAAAAACCTAAAAAAAAAAGAAAATAAATAATTTTTAAAGTAAATAAGAATTTACTATTTTTGAAAATCTGATTGAATAAAAACTCTCCTAGGTTACTTAGTTACTAAGAAGTGGATAAAAGGGAGGTAGGGTTACATACTATATTTATGAAATGACTAAATTACTTTTGTTATTATAAAATATTGTTAAGTAAATAATAAATTATAACTTTACTATTATTTAATAATTTTAATTTTATTATTTAATAGTTTTAGTTTTATTATTTAATAGTTTTATTTTTATTATTATTTAATAATTTTAATTTTAATATTATCATTATTATTACTTTTTTAATTTTATTGATTTTAATTATTAATTTTTTTATTATTTATATTATTTTATGTTTATAATCATCTTATTATTATTTTATAAATTTATTATTGTTTTTATTTATTTTTATTTTTATTGATATCTCTTTTTAAAATATTATTATTATTATTATTATGTTACCATTTTTATTATATTATATTATATACTTAATTATATTTATTTTATTATAATAAACGTTGAAATATTAATATATTAATAATAAAAACAACTATATAAAAATTTAATATATATTTATATTTCACTTATGTATTTACATAATAAATCTATAACTGATTATATAGTAAATATTTTATTATATTTACGCACATAATTGATAATATATTTTGATTTTAATTGGTTACTTCTTTCTTTGGAATTTTTTGCTTCTATAAAGAAAGTTAGTCGCAAAAATTTAGCCTTGTTTTCCATTTTTATTTTTCAATTTCTGCATCTTATTCTGTTTTTCTTCGCTTTTATCTATCTGAGATAATATATATATATATATATATATATATATATATATATATATATATATTATAAAAAATACTTTAAAATAACGAAAAGTTGCTTGTAAAATATCAAAATATCAACACCACGAAAATTTATTTACTTAATTTAACATACGGGCGGCTGCACTATACTTTTATAAATTGTTTCATCCTAAAAATGTTTTATGAATTGGATTTTTTTATAAAATTAAATAAATACAAAATATTTTTATTACTTTAAAAACTAAAATCAATGACTGAAACATTTTTAGAATAAAAATGTATGTTATTTGAAGAAATGGAAATATCTATATAATGACAGATGTTGATTAATAATTTTAGGAACTAAATAATATAATTAAAATTTATATATATTATGATTGCTACTAATATAACAAAAATAATACATAATTTAATATAATTATAATTATAAAAAGATTATATATTTAATTTTTATTCAAATTCTTAAATTCATAATTGATTGAATTAAAACTAAATTTTTTAACTATTTACTTTTCAGTATAAATAACTATAGACAAAAAATTCATCTTCCATTCTATTTCATAATCTTGTTTTGATAATTTTTTAGAAGAAAATGATCTTCCTATTGTAGAAACAGGAAAAGTGACAAATCAAAATTAAAATAAACTTGAGTTTTATGTCTTTACAAAAAATTTAAATGGTTGATAAAATCTGGATAGTTAGGAGCATCAACTATAAATGCTGAAGTTAAAATTTTAAACTGATATTCTCTTATTTACTAAAAAGTAAAATAAACTATAAAAATTTAATTAAATATTAATAGACGTAATTATAAAAAGGAGATCTATAATAAATAAATCATAGTTAAAAACTGATTATAAAAGAACATATAAAAATTAACATTTTATTTTATGTTTTTAAAATAATTTTTTATATAAAAGCTCCTAAGATCAGAAATACTATACCATGAAATTAATAATTCAATATCAAGTGTAGCAAACAAGATTAACATTGTTTTTTCCTTCAAAAATGCAACATTGAGAAATGAGTTGAAGATTTTGTGTTTTCCATTTTTTACTTGAAAAACATAACATAAAGTATAATAAGGAAAAATAAACCCAAACAAAAATAATGAGTAATTAAAGAACTAAGGAGAAGAAAATAAAAAAATATCTTAATTAATTTTTGTATTTTTTATTATATTTTTTTGTTTTATTATTTATTAAAATTAAATGAAATACTTTATAAAAATTAAAATTTCTCCAATTTAATTCTCATGGACTCTCGTTATGTATATAAACAAAATTTTAACCCCCAACGCCCATAATCCTTGCCTCTTTTGTGTACATATATATAAACTTCCACTTTCTATTAAAGGCCTCTTACAACATAAGTTTTTCCCAACAAAATAACACCTTATTCTAATAAACCAAACATTCATCATACAAATAATTTAATTAAATTTATTCTTTCAGAACTCAAAGTTAAAAGTCACTTGCATTAAACTACGACAACTTATGTTTAAAGCACACTATTTACTAAAGTTATATATTATATATTCTTTGTGATTTGTTAAAGCTGTATGATATATCACTCTCTATACATGAACCTTGACTAAATATAAATATGTAGTGTAAGCAAGGTGGTTTGAACTTTGACTAAATAAAAATATGATTAAGATCCAATATTTGAGGTAGTTGGTGCATATAAGTGAAGCACCATCACAAGCTGAAGGAGTGGAAGAACTCCATAGATGATGGCTAAGAATCAAGGTTATCACCAATCACTGTGCAAAGACAAAAAATGGGTTTCAACCTATGGCTTGATCTCCCTCTCTTTCCTCTTCTTCCTTGCAGTAACCAATTTCTTTGTCAACTGGGTTGACCTTGTAAGTCATTTCATCTTATCAATCATCCTCTTAATTAGTTTCAACTTATGTAATCACTTGGTTTAGCTTAATTTTGATGTTTCTTTTCTCAATATATGTGCATGTTTTGCTTAATTAATTTCTTTTCTCCTTTTCTGATTCATGCATGGTTCATGAATCCCTTTGCCTGAAGCTAAAGGGTGCTGTTATTGATGATATATAAACTGAATTTGACTTCCATTTGAATTGGTATTGATGATTTTGAAGTTATATTTTTACATTTTACCTAACTATCATGGATATATTTTTGAAAATGAAGATATAAATACCTAAAAGGATGAATGTTTTTGTTGTAGCTTCGTTTGAATGAGAGAGATGAAAAGGTAGGGTTTAAAGAATTAGAAGGGATTACGTAAAAATGAAATTAAAGTAATAACTTTTGTATTAAAATATTATTGAAGTTTGACTTAGTTGCTTTGTACCGTTTGTATTATAAAACCATCAATTTGAGTGCATATTTAAATTCATGAAGCAGTTAATGGCTACATTTCACGAAAATGAGCCAAATTCGATATCTTTGAACCAAATTCTATGTATTCAGAATCTAAAAAAATAGTTCTTAATATTGATGATTCTTTTGTTCAGCTAAAATATTAGTGAAAATAATACCGATTATTCAGTTAAGTACAAATAACATACGGTTTATTAATACATACTTTTTTGTATTTTATTTTTATCTATTTTCCTATTTCTCTCATTATTGTTTTATTTATCTTCTACCATGCTTTAATTATTATATGTTCCATTGACCCTTTTTATATTTTTATCCATAATAACTTTTTTCTTTCTTTTTCAAGAAAACCAACCTCTATAGCTAGGTTTTATGATCATAGGCAGCCAAATATAAATGCCACAATTATTTAAGTTTTCAAAGTTACGCACTCAATTAGCTGTTTTGAAGAAATTGAGACTTATTCACATTAATTTCTTTTTCACCGTCAGATGACTGGATCAGACTACTCATACATTGTTATGTAAAATTAATTTTAATTTGATATCAACTTATGCATAAACTAATTTATAAAAAAAAAAATTGAATTGGATCTTTCAAAATCAACATTAATATTTATATAAATTAGGTTTAACTTTCGAAAAAACTGAATTTGTTTCTCTTTCTTAAAAGTATTCATTGAAAAACTATTTGAAACATACACCAAAATTATCTTAATAAGATCATGCCGAACAATAGTTGAGTAATTATATTAGAAAAATATATATAAAAAAAAAATCACACAGAGATGATCAAAAAAGAAAGAATTGAGAGTTATCTAGTTATCTTATTATTGATATCAAGTATAAAAATGATGAGAAGATTTATATAAATTAATTTTTGTCTAAACGAATTTTAATTTATAGGAAAATATTTCATTTTTTAATATTTTTTCATAAAATTTTGTTTAAATATATTATAAATTATATGTTTGACCAAATTTTTTAAGCAAAAAAAAATAATTGAAATTGACTTCTTCATATAAATTAATTTATAAATACTTCTTTATATAATTTCTCTATTTTTTAACTAGGATATAAACTAATTTTTATTTATAAAAATTTAATTTAATTCTTTTATTTTTTATTTTCCTAATAAATTTTAAGGTTAAATATGAAAATATAATAATTTATGAATTTAAAATTACGCTCAGGTTATTAAAAATAATGTATTTACTTTTAAAACCAAATAAAGTTTTGGTTCAAACTTCGGACTTCAGTTCACTGCAATAATTCATCAAATGTGCTAATTATCAAATGTGCTAACAATTTTTCAAAATTTTATTTTCTTAAACTTTTTAAATTATTCATTAAAGTAGTACTTAACTCTATCCTTTTAGGTACAGCTTTTAATTTGAGTCAGGTTAATAAAAACATTTCCGCAGAAAAATGTCAGTAAAGATAGATTGTGAAATTTGTATGGTATTGATGTATTTTTTTATTTATGTTATTTTTCAAAGAGAAATGCTAATTAGTGTTTTATGACACTTCCTAGGAAAATTAAAAAACAAAATTATTTATTATATTAAATGCACAAATTATTCAACTATTAGTTTTCCAAAATAATCCTAGACTTTCAATAAAGTATATTTGTTGTTGATTACTCGATTATTCCCTGAAGACAGTTGTTATACTGAAAATTTATTTTCCAAACTACAATCCCTCTAAACTTTAAGCCTAGGTTTCAAATTGGTCCCTTTAGTTTGTAATTTTTTATTTTATTTATTTTATTCAATATATTTTCAAATATCCGTAGTCTAAATTTTTAATTATTCACTCTGCTAGATGCTTACGGTCCTACCCTTATTCATACGGTATGCTACGCCAGAGCAATTGAAAAAAGTATTTGAGTGATTAATTATGAATCAATGACTTTATTTATAATTAACCAATAGTCAACAAAAACATCTTGTAAAATTCTAAGTCTAACTTCTCCCATTTGATTTAGCATAATGACCAAATGAATTTTCTTCTCCATCTTTGGTTGTTTTTGTTGCAAGCTCTTTTTTATTGGAAATTGATTTTGTGAGTAGTTTTTGTTATCCTTTACGTTTATATATATATATATATCTCAATTAAAGCAAACCTTTGATATGTGCTTTTAAATTTTTCTCTACTTCCCCATACTCATATTTTACCAATTTCTCTTAATTGGTTTGCTTTTTCTCCCTTCCCTGAAAAAAAAGCATAGAGTCAGTTTTCAAATATTTCAATCATATATTCTTTTTCTTTAATATATGGAAACACTTCTTCTTTAGATTTTATAAGAAAAAAAATAATTTTTGCATAAATTAAAACGAAAATTTTATAGAAATTATATGATTTTTTTTTATAAACTAATATTAAGAAGTTGATTTTGATTTTTTTTTCTTTTCCTTTCTCTTTCTTAAAAGTATGTAGAAATGTACCCTTTATTGATGATATATATGCATATGTTATATGTTTTTTCATATTAGAATGACAAGTATGTATATGTTATATGTTTTTTCAGACTAGAATGACAAGTACTACCTTATTAAAGACAATATCCAATAAGCAACAATCTCAATTTCCACTTAAGTGTAATGATACAAAGTCAGCACCAATATGTTCATCATATTACCCACAAGCATTTGAGTTTGATAATGATTCATCAACTACATCATGTCCAGATTACTTTAGATGGATCCATGAAGATTTAAAGCCCTGGAGGATCACAGGAATCACAAGGGAAATGGTTGAAACAGGCCGACACGCTTCACATTTTAGGCTTGTAATTGTAAATGGAAAAGTTTATGTACACAAAATTCGAAAAGTGTTTCAAACAAGGGATGTGTTCACAATATGGGGAATTTTACAACTTCTAAGGTTGTATCCTGGAAAGATACCCGATTTAGATCTAATGTTTCAGTGTGGAGACAAGACTGTTGTGTTAAAAAAATATTTTGAAGGACCAGAAGCTATGTCACCTCATCCTGTGTTCCATTACTGTGGAGATGAAAATTCACATGACATTGTCTTTCCTGATTGGTCCTTCTGGGGTTGGTAAAATTTCTATTTCCTTTGGCCATGTTTGATTCATATATTGTATAAAGACTGAAACACATTTTGTCTCTTCTAGTCTTATTACAGATTTTCATTTTGTTCCTTCTATTATCTCATACCTCTAGAGTCTATTTTTTGAAGATACAACATGATTTCATATACTTTTATTTTTATTATTAGGCCCGAGATCAACATAGGACCATGGGAATCAACATTACACAATATACTAGAAGGCAACAAGAGGATCAAATGGACAAATAGGATACCTTATGCTTTTTGGAAGGGTAACTCAGAAGTGGCTCGTATTAGGAGAGAACTCGCCAAGTGCAACACCACAGAAGAACATGATTGGAATATAAGAATAGAGAACATAGTAAATATATAATATTAACCTTGATTCTTGTTTTAGGTTAATATTTCACTTTTTTTATTTCAAAAATTAACACTTTTTTCCTTTTCAGGAATGGGACAATGAGAAAACAAGTAACTATGAAAATACAAAACTGGAAAATCAGTGTACCCACAGGTAAATATTTTCATGAGCTTTCTTTTTTTTATTAAATCCATTGATACGTATGCTACTTACTAATTTTTGAATTTTTTGTGATAAAAGATATAAGATCTACATAGAAGGAGTTGCGTGGTCTGTGAGTCAAAAGTACATAATATTATGTGACTCAATGACTCTGTTAATAGAGCCTACATATTATGATTTCTATACAAGAAATATGGTACCTTTGCAACACTATTGGCCTATCAACCCGAGAAACATGTGTGAAGACATTAAATATGCCGTAGATTGGGGAAATTCTCACAATCAAAATGTAATCACTTTCTTCCTCTATTTTCCACTAAATGATTTCTATACTCACAAAACTAATGTTGATGCTTAAAAACATACTAGTTGTATAATGAAACTTGCACTCCCTTTCTAGCTTCATTACACATTGGCATATGACTTTAATTACTAAAAGGTATAACATTACTATATTAATTCATTAAGTTTTAAATGTTAAATATTACAGGCACAGGTGATTGGCAGTGGAGGGACTAACTATATATTAGAGAATTTAAAGATGAAGTATGTGTATGATTACATGTTTCATCTATTAAATGAGTATGCAAAGCTCTTGACATTCCAACCAACCATACCAAGAGGAGCTATTGAGGTTTGTTCTGAAAGTATGGCATGTTCTGTGGAAGGTTTACAGAAAAGTTTTATGGTTGAGTCCATGGTAAACTCACCAAGTAATACACCTCCATGTGCAATGCCTTCTCCTTATAAACCTGAAACTCTCAAAGAGATTCTACAAGAAAAGGAAAATCTAACCCAACAAGTGAAGACAAAGGGAGTCACTAACATATTAGTGTAGAAAATTAAACTTGTCAAATCAGATTGATTATTTTGATTAAAGAAGCATTTTTTTTTTGTTAATTTGTTTAAAGCTTTTAGTTATATATTATAAATTCAGAATATTACATACATTACAATGTTTGTGTTCGATACGACCTAGTTTAATTTAGTTAATACCAAAAGAATTAAAAATATATCATTTTCTTTCTATAAGTTTATAAAACAACGTAACTGCTATTATTTATCTTTAAAAATATATATCATTTTAAGATAAAAGAAGAAAATTGATAGAATTTTCGTTAAAAATATAATTTATTGATTTTAGTTTCTATATTAACATTAACTTTGTTTATGTATCACTCTAAACATTAAAAATGTTAAGATAGTTGCATATTATAAAATATATTACATTAAATTAGAGTTGGTTATACTTGGCAATCTATCTTTTTTTTCCAACCTCCCATTTTAGGTTAGATTATTGATTCGAGTGAGATTCAAATAACTTCGAGTTTGTGGATTCATATAGAGAAATAAAAAATGCAACAGGTTTTATAATTTTCTTAATCTGAAATTTAAGTATCTTATTAAAATAAGATGTAATACAATTATAATAATTTAAAAAGGATAAAAAATTACTAATTTACTATTTATAATATAAAAAAGCATATAATAAAAAAATATTAACAATAAATTATAAATTAAGGTCTAAATTAATATTTATAAATACAAGTGAGAAATTGTGAATAAAAATATTTAGTTTTTGGACAAATGTTGCAACTAATCTGTGTGTAATCATGTTAGTATGCAAAATGTAATTGGACCAGGATCATAGTGCATGTAACACCCCAAAAATAACATACATAAAACTAAACATTTTGTTAATCATCATTAAAATTCATCAACATACAATAATCCTTTCAACTAAAGTATTTAAAAATTCTATCTTGAGAATTCTACTAAAACATAATTACAAATTATCTCCAAATTATTTTTCAAATTTAGCTTATCTAAAAGCACCAGTCATTCCAAATAATCCTCCACAGACCCATCTGCAACACCATCTGCTCCCGTGCCAAAAACACGATCATTGCAAACAGACATCAAACACAAGTACAACAAAACAAAGGGTAAGCTAACCAAAATTTTAATAATACTTGAGTATTTCAATTCAAACACAAATATTAACACCACTCAAGTCTTTCATTCAGTCACAATATAAGACACTGACACACTATAAACTTGACTCTACTTCCGGAAGACTCGTGCATTGAATAGACCTCGAGATATGCACCTGTCATACGCTGTGAAACCACACAGCCTCCACACAAATGAATCATCAATCATGTATGACAGGGTTAGTCCCCCTGAGACTTTCCTGACCAGCTATATTTCAAGCTGCAGTCACCCAGTTCAGACCTCCTTCGACTCTCAC
>Ga0099824_1002287_pt1 | contig 27952 bp, 21 predicted proteins | sample SiratrowhiteBW_FD_76837 | JGI IMG/M metagenome (GOLD analysis project Ga0099824, IMG submission 76837) | Root nodule microbial communities of legume samples collected from California, USA - Siratro white BW | ecosystem: Host-associated > Plants > Roots > Nodule | place: USA: California...
ATTTTTACTAAGACAATCCATTTAAAAAAAAAAAGAGAGAGAGAGGCAGAAACAAAAAAAAAAGAACAGTTTAAATAGAGAGAAAAAAATATGAAAAAAAAAACAAGATTTATTTATGATTTTTTACATAAAAAAGTGTTAATAGAAACCTCCTAATTAAAATAATGATTTTTTTTTTATTTTTTTAATCAAACAATTCAAACAAATTTCACTTTATATAACATTCACTTCAAAATAATGGTTTTCCTCAATCTTAATTTCTTTAGATAAAAAGATGCAAGTGGTGAACCAAATAAAGTAGTATTTATTCATAGAATAGTTTGAGATAAGTGAATAAATACCACCCAAAATAATGGTTCTCTAACCATCTCCCAAACTCCATGAAAAGAGAAGAGAAATAGTTGCATGCAAAAGGGTTTTGTCTTGATCAACACAAATGGGGCAAGGACATTCAGTGTGCTCAAATGAAACCTTGATGGCAAGCATTGACAACAATTCAAACATGTCCATTGTGACAAGACTAGCAGCACAAGCAGAGTTGAAATACAAGTTGTTTAGCGCAAGAGGTCATCTTAGGTCTGAATTCAAAGGGATCACCTACTCTGACTACAAGAATTTGATGCAAATGGCAACAAAGGAAATCAACACAAGTCTAAGCTTTGATCCCTACCACACATTTTGGCTTAAGGTGCTCCAAGAGTTGCAATCAATGGAGGATGAATTTGTTGCCAAAGTTAGCTCAGATGGTGATGGTGTTGTTAATCCAATTCCCATTCCTAATCCACAGGCAGGTGCTAGGGTTGTGAACAACAGTGGGGAGCAAAACTTCACAGGACTTGTTAATCAAAGTGGGTATGTTTCAGGATATGCTAATGGAGCCATTATTTCTTTTCTTGATTGCAATTTTTCTTACAAGTAAAGCTAGGGTTTGGAAAAATAGTTAAATTATATGTTTTCTTTTGTTATTTATCATATTTTTGAGATTTATTTTAATTTTTATTTACCTGAACATTATGTTGGTTTTTTATATTTTAAATTTGGATCAATATTTTGTCTTTCCAAAACTATGATATATAGTTTTTCCCTTCCGGGAAAAGATTTTGAATTATTTTGTTTGCCAGAGCTTCAAGACATGAAATTATGTAATCAGAGTTTGAATATTGTCTTAAATATCTAAACAGTGAAAATATGCAGTATGAAAAGTGAGTCTAATGAACAATCAGAGAATTGAAAAGTTTAATATCTTATTCTTTACTGATTGTTTGTGAAACTCATTTTTCTTCTTGATAATCTATGTTTATGGTTCCTTTTTGTTCAAATATCAATTGGAAAGTATAGTTTTCATATAGAAGAATGTAATGAGACATGTCTTGAATCAGTAAAAAATAGTTCAAAATCATGTTCTAAAACAAGAACAAACTTCTACTAGTTTTGGAAGTACCAAACTGATCTAAATTTTAAAAATAAAGACTAAAATGATTTTTTAACAATAAAAAATTAAAATGAATCTTAAAAAAAAGATAAAAAACTTAAAATATAATTTAGTCATTTATTTTAACAAAGAAGGAAAAGTAAAAGAAAGAATGTAGAGCGTTTACATTAATTGTAATATAATTATTCGTATTAAAAATCATTGACACAAAAAGGCTTTACTATATATGTATCTTTCTATTTTTAATTTTCCAATAAGATAAAACTGTATTATTAATTACCTGTAAAGTGTTCACTCTACTAGTTTACCATATTTTTCAATCATACACCTGAATTATTTATTTATTAAGTAGATATATAGAAAATATAATAGTAAAAATAGTGATCCTTTGTCTCAACTTGTGATCCACAATAAACACTTGAAACTACATAAAGTTTTGTGTGATCAATGATATGCTAACTTATAATATTCTTGGCCTCTAAGGTCATTCGAAAAAAATAGATGATGTTAAACATAACATCGTATTAGCCATTGTTAATTGATCTTATTTAGTGAAAGAACTTTCATATATATATATATATACTTTACACAATGACACCCATCCTATAACATAAAGAATATTATATTTAGACATTCCAACTTAGGTTATAGCAAAATACTAAAGTAATGTTAATATATAAAACATGTTGAAATTTTGTTCCAAAGCTCATTTTGACCTAATAACTAGAATCGGTACTTGTACCAATTACATAATAATATGACAACTACAGGGATAATTAATGTGTTAGTAATAATACTTATGGTATATGCACCTTGGTTTACAATTACACACACAAGTGCCTTATAATTACTCCTCATAATTACCGCTTAATTACCGCTTAATGTAACTTGTAACTTGTGTGTTATAATTACTCCTTAATGTATAATATTTTATATTGCCAAATTTAATATTATCTACATATTATTTACAAATCTATATTAGAATATAAGTTATAATTATCTATAGATATATTCACAAGTAACATTCAATAAGTATTTGTAAGTAAAGTACAAGTTATGATATAATTCATAATTAACATTCAAGTATATGTAGGTTATGATTACTTTGTAGATTAAGTTAAGTTGTGATTATTTATGAATGTGTATGCATAACTAAAGTACAAGTTATGATTATATATATAGGTAAGGTCTAAGTATTTGTTAGTAAAGTATAAGTTGTGATTACTTACAGATTTGTCTAATTCAAGTTATGATTATTTATATATGTCGATAAACTTCAAGTTGTGCTTATCTATGAATATGTATTCACGTATAATATTAATATTAATATTATTAATATTAATATAATATTGTTATTAATATTATTAATACTGATATCATTAATATTATTAATAATACTATTAATATTATTATTATTATTATTATTATTATTATTATTATTATTATTATAATAGGTTAACACTTTTTTTGACATTTGTAGAAATGAATAATCACAGTTCAAATTTAGAGGAGCTCTTTAACAATATTACAAATACCAATTTAAACTCAATCTGAACAAATTTGTATTTGGTGCTAAGGCGACAAGTTTTTCAGTTTTCTCTTCACTGAGAGAGGTATCGAAGCAATTCGAATAAATGCTCAACTATAATCAACATGAGAAGTTTGACAAATGTGAAGGAGGTCTACCTCTTGACTGGACAAATGACTACTTTATCTCACTTCTTGTTAAATGGGGTAAATAAGGGTTTTTCCTACTTTCATTGTCTTCGATAAAATAATCGTTATATTTGGATGGGAGCAATGTGTGGATGCATATCTGAAGTTGAAGGAATACTTGTCGAACCCCATATTCTCAATGAACCAGGGCCTCACAAGCCACTCCTGCTATATATCACAGTGGATAATGCAATAAGCTCAGTTCTAGTACAAGGGATCGATGATATCCAAAGACCAATCTACTCTGTCAACAAAGTACTTCAAGGTTTGGAGGTCTAGTATCAAAAGATTGAGAAAGCTGCATTGGTCGTGGTGGTTACGACTTGACGACTCCGACACTACTTTCGAAGTCATAATATTATTATAAAGACTAATCTTCCAATCAAACAAGTTCTTAGAAAGCTAGGTATCACAAGTAGTGGTCAATATAATTATTTGAGTTTGATTTGAAGTACAAACCTTAAGGTCCAATTAAGGGTTAGGTATTAGCAGACTTAGTGGCAGAGCTTACTTCTCCAACCACTCTAAATAGCTCCAAGTGGGTTTTATTTGTGGATGGTGCAACTAATTTAAAGGATAGTGGAGCAGGTGTAATCTTGGAAGGACTTGAGGACATGCTTATCAAAAAGTCCTTGAGATTTTCTTTTAAAAAAGTAATAATCAAGCTGAGTAAGAAACACTGATAGTGAAGATGTTGTTGGCTAAGGAAATGGGGTTTTAGGGCTTGTTGCCAAAAGTGACTCAGTTGATTACACGACAAATTTTTTCAACGAGTTTTAGGCTAAGGATCCTCATTTACAAGGTATTTGAGGTATATGCGAGCTTTAGTTGACATATTTGAATCTTTTAAACATTTACATGTTCTCAAGGAACAAAATTCCCCTGCTAACTTGCTTTCCAAGCTTACTAGCTCATCAAAGTTGGGTTGTAGCTGATTAGTTATTAAAGAAACTTTAAGATACCTCGAATATTGGTTGGCGACAATGAAGTTGAATAAGTGATGGTTTTTGCAAAATTAAAGTGGCGATATCTGGATAATACCTTATGTATTGTATCTAGGAGATGTGGTAGTATTTGAAATCCTAGGAAGGCCAAAGAACTTAGGAAGAATGCTTGTTGTTTTTATCCTGATCGATGGATATCCCTTTTGATATGGTTCCTCTCATCCTATGCTTAAATGTACCACTCCTTCACAAGCAGAGTGGGTTCTAGTTAAGCTGACATAAAAGACTCAACGGAAGCCATATTGAAATGAGAGATTTGTCTTCCAAGATTGTTAGAGCTGAATACTATTAGCTTACCCTTAGAAAAGGTTGTCAAAGTTGTATACTATTGGCCAACCCTCAAAGAAGACTACTTAGTGTATACTAAAAAAAATTACCAATGTTAGAATTATGCGGATTGGCATTTGACTCCAACTAAAGAATTTCTATACTCAACCCATGACTTTTCCACACATGGGAAATTGACATTTATTTAGTGATAATAAGTAATAATACATTAACAATATAAAAAATAAATTTTAATATTAATAAATAATAATATGATTTTTGAAAATTAAATGATTTTTAAAAATATCTTCTTTTTTTTGTTTTTTTTTTGTTTTCCTTTTAAATAAAATAATATTTATTTTATTGATTTTTATCTCAACCATCTCATTTTTCACTTTATTTACTTTCAATCAAATAATTTTTATTTTAACTTCATCTTTCACTATTTTTTTTCTTTTAAGCTCTCTTTTTTTCTTTCTCTCTTCCAAAAAGACATTAGCAAATTATTTTACAACATTTTAGTACCTTTATGCTTTGTTTGGTTGATGAAGTGGATTTGAGAGAATGGAAAAGAGTGATTTTAAAGTGAAAGTGTGTGAAAAGTATGCGTATTTGAATTAAGAGAAAGATGATAGGAAATGATGGGAAAATTTATAAAAGTTTGTAAGTATTGTAATAGATATGATTGATAAAATAATTTTTTAATAAATAAATCAAATTAAATATAATTTATAAAATAAAATTAAAAATAAAATATATATTAAAAATTAAATTTATTGTATTTTATTAATTATTTTAACATTCTTAAATTATTATATATTTTTTATTATTTTGAAATAAATATTTTTAATACATTTTACTGAATTATAACTAAATTTATTACTTTATTTAATTATAGACTGAAAATTTTCTCGCCTTTCTTTGCAAGATGCAAGGAAAAGTTTAACCCATATATATTTTTTGGTTTACATGAATTTTCTTTTTGATTTTTATATTTTCTTCAACTTTCATTGCTCGACAACTTTTTGTCGTGGGTAACAAACAAAGCTTAGGATATGTTTGGAATAGGAAATAGATTTGAGAGAGTAAATTTAGATTAATTTAAAATAAAAATGTATGGAAAGTTAGATTGTTTGGATTAGGAGAAATATGATAAGGTTTGAGAAGAAAGTATATAAAAATTTATAAATGATGTGATAGGTATAATAAATATTTTTATATTTTTATAATATATAAAATTATAAAATTATTTTTATAACTAAAAGTAAATTATAATTAACTTCTTTAATATAATTAATAATATTTAAAAAAAGTTATAAAAATATTGAATTATGTGATTATTTTCAAAATAAAATTTAATTTATTATAAAACAAGTTAATTTATTAACTAAGACTGATTAATTTTTAAAAATATAAAATTAAAAGTTTTTAAAATAATTTTAATATTAAATTTAAATGTTATTATTGTTATAAAAATAAAATTTATTATCATATTACTTATTTTATATTTTAAATACATACATTTATTGAATAATAACTACTTTTATATTATTATTAATTATTTTAATAATAATAATAATAATATTACATAATATTTTTATTAACAAAATTTATATAATATTTAATAATTTTACTTTTAAATATTATTTATTATTATTATAATTATTATTTATAATTTTATTTTAATTTTAAAATACTTTTAGTATTTTATTTTAATTTTATTTGTTATTTTATGAAGTAATTTTTTTTTGATAAACGAGGAAAGTTGTAAGGATTTTTTATTTTTATTTTTATTTTTGAAATTTTTCGTCTCTAGATACAATCATACCCTTAAGCTCCGTTTATTTCAACGACAAAAATACATGGAGAATGAAAAAAAGTTAAAAGTTAGAAAAATAACGTGAAAAAACAATAAAAATTTTCGTTTCAAACTTTCTCTCCTCTCCTAAAAAAATTTAAGGAAAAGTTAAGTTTTATAATTAAATAAAAATACTAAATTTTGAACTATTAAATAAAATACAAAAAAATATTTATTATTTTAATATAAAATAGTAAAAAATATATATAATAATTAAATTTATAATAAAATAAAAATATTAATAAAATTTATAAAAAATAAATTTAATTATATATTATAATTAGTTATATATAAAATATGTTTATAAATTTTTTTAAAGAAAAATATCAATTATATTAAATAAATAAATTGTATATACTTTTTTAATTTTAAAGATAAATTTATAATTTTATATATTAAAAATGTTAAACTATTTATTATATTTATTACATTATTTATAAATTTTCTATTCAAATTTTATTATTTTTTTAATTTAAATAATAATTTTTTTCATAATTTTTATTTTAAATTTATTTTTTCAAATTTTCTTTCTAATCCAAACAAATTTTAATGAATTTTGAAACTAATTCGTCTAAAATGCGTGATTGATAGAAAATGGTTTGAGTGTATAGGGATGAAAATGGAGTAATACAGAAAGTGTAGATAAGGTTGTAGCACTGTGGAGTTTGATGGTTCAGTGACAGTGTCTGCAACAAAAGAGAATGGAAGTGATGAAGTGATAGGGACCAATGAGAAATCGACAAATAGCCCCTGCAACCTTTCACACACTATCTTTTTTATTTCTTTTGTATCTGATGAGCTTGTGACTCTCACTCACCAAAATTTATTTATTTATTAATTGATGAACACACGTATATAATAAAAATATTTTTCATGTAATAAAGCTACAAATAATTAGACTTTTTTGAGTTTTTTCAATGATGGTTTTCAGAATATTTGCTCGAACTCATCGACATGTTTAATGTTTAATTACTGTTTGAAAAAGAAATAGTTTTATGGATTTCAACTTTTAAGGAAAAAAAAATCTTAAAGTAAACAGAAATTTATTTTGATCGGTTAAAAATAATTTTAGATTTTATTACTGCATGACTTTATCATATTCTAAAAAAAAATAGAGAATGACTTGAGAGAGAAGAAAAAGAAAAATAGAAAAAGTAATAAAGGGTTAAAGAAAACTATGATTTGTGTGTATTTTTTTTGTCTTCAGGGGACTTGCAACATGCCATAATATTTTTTAGTTAACTGATAAAACATGCTTATTAAATAAGTTTTATAATGTAATAAGTTTTTATAATGACAAAACATGCTTATTAAACTCATAAAAATAACAGGGAAATTACACTCTCTAATCTCAAACATGAACAAAAATCGATACATATAGACACGGATAGTATAATAACATTTTGCAACGAGTAATATTTACTTTCCTTTTTTTTATAATCTTATTTTTACCTTATTTATTTCTTCTTTCACATCAATCTTTTTTATTTTTATATATAAATATCAAATGCTTAATTCATCAAAATTCTTAAACACAATTGATAACAAAAACTTTGTCCTAGTTTTTTTTTTTCTTAAAATTAGTTTTAGAACTAGTTTCTAAATATTTTTCGGTAAAAAGTTTACAAATTTTAATCAGGATATTTAATTTTAAAATAATTAAAACTGGACATCTTCTATATTATCTTTTTGTACAAAACCAACCTCACTTCTAATCTGAATCTTGTTAGAAACAAAGGAATATAACACTTTCTGTCTTTATTTTTTTTTTTCCTTTTTCTTTCTTTCACCCACTTATATCCACCCAATAACAAGTCAACTAATCATTTTTTTAGAAGAAAAAATTATAATGAAAAAAAAAATCTAAAGTTATTAATAAGTTCTCTAACAAAAGATTAATTATATTAATAAATAAAATTAGTAAACATTGTACACCAATAATATAACTATAACGTATTTATCTAAAATACAAATCCAGGAAAAAATTGATTTTAAGAAAATAATTAATCATATTATATTTTTTATTCTATTTTAATTTATTTAAGCATACTAAATCGTTTGTAATAAAAAGAAACAGAAATTTTGTTGTTTAATGCATTTAATTTTTTTTTATTGGTGTATCTTATTATAACATCGTCACTATAAATTATTGTTATTCTTAATGAAATTATTGTTGTTAATATGTACCATTAATAGTGTTATTGTTAATATATTATTATTATTATTATTATTTAGAGTTAAAATATTTTAAGTATAAACATTTTATCATTAAAAATAATTCATAATTTTTATGTAAAAAAAAAAACATATGTTGTGTGTAGTATAGATGATCTTTCAGAGAATTGTGTAAAAGATTTTTAATCTTATTTTAGACATTTATTTTAATGGCTTTTCTAAAGTATTTAGATTTATTGCATAATATATATATAATTAGAAATAATGAGTACTGAGAGTGGGTCTTGGAAAGTACAAGGAAGCTGAAAGAAAATCCAAATTCAGAATCACACCACCCTTTACCGTACAATAATTGATAAGAAATTTATATTTTTTAACTTTACTTCTCGAAGAAGGAGTCTTCTCCATGAAGTAGTCTTTATGAGCTTTTAAGTAGACCAAGACTTCACCCATTTTTCACCAAACCATTCTTCTTCCCTTCACATTCTCTACATTAGTTGTTTTGTTTTGTGAATTTGTTCTTAGCCTCATGGAGATGACACCAAAGGAACACATTGAGAAGATTAGAAGGACCAAGTTCTCCATTGGAGGGGAACCAAACCCTTTGCGTGAGGATTTGCACCAAGCAACAAAGAACCTCTCTACTGAACTTTATGCCAAAGATGTTCACTTTCTCATGGAACTCATTCAAGTAAGTGCCCACTTACCCTCATTTTTGTGTTTCACTTCTTTTCTTATATCTATGCTATTTTGGCTTTTCACAATGTAGTAATGTGTGTACTTGGAGTTGTGAAAACATTTTTTTTTTACCTTTATGTTTTGGATACTATACTTGATTGGGTGTTTGCATGTGTTTGGAACCACAAAATATATAGATGAGAGAAATTTTTAATTGATATTCTAGTACATTTATAATTTACAGATAATAGTGTGTTAAGCAAGTTTTGAAAATAAAGTACAAGAACACAATACACTTTCACAAAAACTTAATGACAAAAAGTTGCTATTTCAATATTTTTTAAAATTTATGTTTACAACAAGTGGGTCTATTTGAGGAAGTAAAGCTTAATAACTTGTATAAAAGTTTACAAATTTATCATATTGAGTGGTAAAGTTTACTATAAAAGTGATTTGTATATGTATCTAATATATAGACTATTAAAGTTCATCCTTTAGCAAGGAAATATTTTGTCCAAGTTTTCTACATTATTATCTCGTTAAAAGTAATTACATATATTATAAAATTGTTTTTTTTTTGTAATAATCACTTTGAAAATATATGTATTAATTTCAAGTTAGTTGACAGTTTAAACTCCTTTTACTTAAAGTGTAAAAAAAAAAGTAAATTTAATATCTACATACTCTTTAGTTTTTAAAATACACAAAATAGATAAATACAAAATAGATAAATGTAAAAAAGTTTTATATAATTATTCAAAAGTAAATTATTATTTTTATTATTCAGAAGTAAATTGCTCAGTCCTTGTCAAGAAATGTGGTCCATCAATTTTAAATTCGTTGATCTTCTTATGGTCTTTCATATTGAACAACAATGTTAAAAAGTAGTAATATAAAAAAAGGATAAGTTTCCATTTCGAGCATAATAAAAGGTAAAATACTATCACTCATTAATTTAACTTAAAAAATAAGTGTATGTGATGTGAATCAAGCAACGTAAAATTACACGATATATTCATTCATTCACTATTAATTTCAAAGCCTGCACACACAAATAATGAGACTAAGACTAAAAATATCAACTAAGATCCACTTTATGAACTCCTAAATTTGGATAGATAATTTATTATAATAATATTAGTTTTAATGCATTTTAGGTTGGAATAAAGTGCTTATTTTGAGTTGGGATTTTTTTTTTCACAATTATTTTCATAAATACTTTAAAATAATGAAATAAGTTAAAATTAGTTTATGAATATATTTAGATAAGTCTCTGTGCAAGCGTCTTTTAAAAAAAAAAAATATAGAGAAGAAATTGAAGCTAATTTTTTTATAAATAAAACTTAGTTTATATATTGGTTAACCTATAGAAATTCTATCATATAGTATATTTAACTGTTTTAACTTGTATATAAACTAATTTTATTTTATGAAAAGTTAATTTATTTTTTATTTTTATTTTTCTTTTCTAAAAAAAGTTTATAGATTGTCAAAGTCTTCTAAAGAAGACAAAGCTTTATAAGATTTTCTTTTAATTTAGTCTTAGATTGTTGACTAATTTAACTTTAATTTTGGCTCTCTAATTATTCTTGTATGGAGTTTGTGGAATAGTAATTTTTTCTTCAAAGTATTCAATCTAATTTTTTCCCACCAAAACACCTTAACTCAAGCAAAGGCTTGTAGGAAATGGCGTTGGTTTATGCCCATAAAATTCAAAGACATTAAAATAAACAACTCACCCCCATATGAGAGCATAAACTAACATCTTAAAATGTCACTCTAAATTAATTTGGAGTTAAGATTTTAAAATTATCATAATATTTCACTATTTTTGGATAAATTCTAGCTTTGATCGTTATCTAATAGAACCATTCCTAGAGTATTTAAAATCATATATTTTAAATTTAGTATTTTTTTAATTGGGCTAGTTTCTTTAATATTTAATATCATTCTCTTATTTTTAGTAACTATTCATATTCTATTTTATCTACCATTTCTAAGGCTAATTTATTTATCCTTTTATTGTATTTATTTTATTAATACATTTAGAATTTTCTGCACCATGCAATATTATTCGTGATCTAATTTTTCATTAAATCTAGATATATTAAGATTTTAATATCTTCTACATTTTAGTTAGACAACTCTTCTAATAATATTATGATTATTTGTTCGTTAAATTCTTTACTTATTTAAGTTTTTCTTTTCTTTACCTTACCCTCCCTTTTCATGTGTCTAAATCTTCCACATTTGTAATACATTATGTTAGATTTTTTATTATTTTATCTTTGGTTGGTGTTATCATTATTACGTCATTCTTGATTTTTCAAACTTTTTGATTATTTTGTCCTTTTATATTTCTTCAATGTATACTAGAAGATGGACATAACTTCTCATACTGAGATTGTATACAAAAATCTCCTAATTCTTTAATATTTTGGGATTGACTTTTTTTAATTTGATTTTCTATCTTAAAATTGTTATGTAAATTTACTATCAAAATTATTTTTATTTTGTCTATTTTAATATTTTTGTCTATCTCAATTTTTTTTTTATCATATTTAGCATAACTAAATTGGGTTTTTGTTTGTGAGTTGGACATTCTTGATGACTCAGTTAAATTTTATATACTTCTGGTTTATATTGAGGAGTTTATATGGTGAGGTTTTATCAAAGACATTTAAAGAGAATTCTTTAGGAATAGAAAAACTTAATATGTCTATGGTCGATCTATTGAAGAGTTTTATGGAGTTAAAATATGTGTATTCAGAATGGGAATAAATAGATACTTCAAATAGAAGAAAGAAATTATTTATTGATATTCTAATATATTTATGATGTAAGCATTAAATATTTAATGGTTTAGTAAAATAGGAAATTTGATAAAATATGGTAAAATAAACAAAAAAACTTATAAATGATAAAATTTACTAGATAATTATATTTGACTAGTAAAATATACTATTAAATCTAACATGTATGTGTATGTAACATTACCATCACTTTTTTCAATAAGGATATGGTTTAAAAATAAGAGTTTGATATTACAAATTACAACCATGCTTGCACTTGAGCCTTTATATATATACAAGGATTTATCTAACAGATAGATAATAGATTGATAAATCAAATACAAAGTAGAAAATCAGAGTTCCAAGATAGCACTACTATTATCAGAAATTTAAGAGCTAATTTAGCAATAGAAAAAATTGAACTGCAGAAACCTTTGTACATACTTTGCAGTAGAAATGAATGAAATGTGAGGGGAAAAAGACATTTTGCTGCTGATAATATCTAGGCTTCACTGATACTATTAACAAGAATGATGCAATGGGATCATTCAACTATAGTGAGTAACTAACCATCACAAATTTCTTGTCACATTCACAGAATGCAGAAGATAACAAGTATGTAGAAGGAGTGAATCCGTCACTGGAGTTTGTCATAACTTCTAAGGATATAACAGCTACTTGTGCTCCAGCCACTTTACTAATCTTCAACAATGAAAAGGGTTTCTCTCCTGAAAACGTTGATTCTATCTGCAGTGTAGGAAAGTCCACCAAGAAAGGCAACAGGAGTAGTGGCTACATTGGTGAAAAAGGTACATCATCACTCCTACATGTCTCAACAATATAGTTTTGTGGTTTTGTTACAATAATGACATACATTAATGTGCTTGATTAGTTAAATAATTTAATGGTATTTAAATTCATTGATCAATTGTATTGGACAAACATGCATGCATATAACTAGCCTGAATCAAATCATTTTCTAGTAAATTAAATTTGTGAAGAGAATTCTTGTAACTGATATTACCAAAGAAAATATAAAAAAGGCTTAATTTCACAATGCTCTAGGGAACCGCACTTTGTTTTGTGTATTGCATTTCACATCATCCTTACTTAACATTTAGCTAGAAAAATAACATCTTTGCACTTTTAGGACTTAATCTCGATGGATTTGTATAGTTTTTCTATTGTTTGTGGAACCGATTATGCTTTTGGGTATACTTGTGTTTTAGGAACAACTTTTGAATTAGCAAAAAGGACTGTGTTTCTTATGCATAACACAGGTCTCAAAGTTTGAACATGTTATCCAATATGTTCTGTATCTTTTGAAAGGCCATATTGATAAAAACAGGGATGATTCATATAATACAAAAAGCTTTTGAAAGAAGGACAAAAGAACAATGCATTAAAGTAGCCAAGTGAAACAAAAAGATGCACATGTTTGACAGAAAATCTCCTTTGGTTGAATTGCAGGAATTGGTTTCAAGAGTGTATTTCTGCTCACTGCTTATCCTTACATATTTAGCAACGGATATCAGATACGGTTCAGTGAGAAACCTTGTCCACACTGTGACATTGGATATATAGTTCCTGAATGGGTTGAGGAGAAGCCAACCCTTGATGACATAAAGCAGATATATGGTGGTGGTGCTGGTTCTCTTCCAACTACCACAATTATCTTACCTCTAAAGCCAGACAAGGTCAATCCTGTGAAGCATCAGCTCTCAAACATTCATCCAGAAGTTTTGTTGTTCCTTTCAAAAATCAGACACCTGTCTGTAAGGGAGGATAATGAGGACCCCAAGCTGAATACTGTGAATGCTGTATCCATTTCGAGCGAGATTAACTTCTGCACCAGGAAAAACATGAATGCTGAATCCTACACACTCCATCTCTCTGCTGAGGAAAATGGTGATTCTGAAAAGGAATGCAGCTACTATATGTGGAAGCAAAAGTTTCCTGTGAGGTTGGAAAATGTGGTGGAAAGGAGAATGGATGTGGAGGAGTGGACTGTAACATTAGCCTTCCCAAATCAGGAGAGGCTTCATAGGGGAAGGAGCTTACCAGGAGTCTATGCATTTCTTCCTACAGAAATGGTCACAAATTTTCCATTTATAATTCAAGCAGATTTTGTTCTGGCTTCATCAAGGGAGACAATTCTCTTGGACAATAAGTGGAATCAAGGGATACTAGAATGTGTTCCATCAGCTTTTATGGATGCATTCAGAACACTTGTCATAGGAAGATCAAATGAAGCTCCAATCTCCAGTTTGCCACCCATGTTCAGGTTCCTTCCCATTGATAGTTCCCCCTTCGAAAAGTTAAATCATGTGAGGGCCAAAATCAAAGAAAAAATTCTTGGAGAAAACATTATTCCTATTGAGACATACAAGGAGCAGAAGTACTTCTATAAGCCGTGTGAAGTTAGCAGGCTACTGCCAGAATTCTGGGACATTTTGGCTGAGGCTCGGGAAGAAAAAGTATACTTGCATAACCTGTCATCTCACAATGCAAGAAAAATCTTGAGTTCTTCATTTGATAGAAGTGAGTATGATCACATTCTCAGCTTTTTAGAGGTACAACAAGTCAGCACTGATTGGTATGCAAAGTGCATCCAGACTTCTAATCTTGTGCATGGAGCATCAGAAGTTATTTATCTGAAGCTTTTGCTGTTTATTGCTACAAATTGGTCAACATTTAAAAGCTCCAACATGATGGACATTCCTTTAATTAAGTATGTGGGTTTAGACGATAATCCGTCCCATTTCACTCTTAGTGAATGCAGCAATCGCCATGGTGCCAATCAAGTAGTCATAGCAGATCCAAGTCAGTCTTGTCCTTGCTCTTGGATGATTGATTGGAACAGCGAATTTTCATGCCAAACCTCCAAATTTTTCATGCCGGAAGTCACACAGCATGCTATCTTACAGTCACCCCGGAGGCAGACATTGTTGGAATGGCTAGAAAATCAAGTTCGTGTCACCACTTTGAGAGTGTACACTTTTGCAGAACTCCTTTGTAGTTCAATAAATAATAACTCCAAGCTTGCCATTAAGTATGTCCATTTCTTATATCACTCTCTCTCGAAGAGATATTTATCAAGTAGTGAGGTTAAAAGTTTGTGTAGTTCCATGCCACTTGTGGACACCTATGGACATGTGTCTGGATACAGAAAAGGAGTTCTTGTGCCAGCAACTGTGAGCAAATGGGCAGACTTGATGGTGTCAAATCCATGGAGAAGGGAGGATTATGTTGAGCTGGGAAAGGAGTACTTGCATCCATTGCGTTGTGCAGGCCAATATACAGGGTCTGGGAAGCTCATAGAATTCCTGATAAATCATGTTGATGCTTCTGATATACCTAATATATATCCTCCAAATGCTGGGTTTTCGGCTGTAGAAACACCACTTACCAAAGACAATGCCTTTTTGCTTCTGGATTGGATTCGAAAACTGAAGTGTAGGGGTGTGAATCTGCCAGAGAGGTTCTTGAAATGCATAAAGGAAGGAAGCTGGCTTAAAGTTACAGTCAATGAATGGAGACCACCTTCAAAGTCATTCTTGATTGTCTCATCATTAGGAAGAATTTTGCAAAGCGGTTCTGTTCTTGTTGACATTCCACTGATTGATGAGGGCTTCTATGGGAATCAAATATCAGAGTACAAGGATGAGTTAAAAACAATTGGGGTGATGTTCAGTTGTGAGGAAGCATGTGGATTCATTGGAAGAGAGCTAATGTCGCGAGCAACTTGTTTCACTTTAAGCAGGAATCATATTCTTTTGATGCTTGACTTCATCCAATATCTGAGTCAAAATTATCTTCCCTTAGACCAGTTTGTCAACAGCATCAAAGAGGTAAGTTGGCTACGGACAACTCATGGTCTGAGGTCTCCTGTAGGATCTGTATTGTATGATTCAGGATGGCTAGTTGCATCTCAAATTAGTTCTATCCCTTTCATTGATAAGGCTTATTTTGGTAAGGACATATACAAATTCAAAGAGGTGCTTGAGTTGTTGGGTGTGGTAGTTGGCTTTAAACAAAACTATCAAGTGGTCATTGACCACTTAAAATTGTCATTGACCAATTTGACAGCTGAGGCTATGCTTCTGATAGTGGAATGTATAAAATTCTCACATGCCTCTAGTGGACTTATAAATTCACTCAAGGTAGCAAGCTGCTTGAAGACAAAGATGGGTTTCAAAACTCCTGGTGAATGTTTCTTGCGTGATCCTCTCTGGGGCTGTATTTTGGAGGTATTCAGTGGTCTTCCTATAATAGATAATCAATTCTACGGAGAGAAACTTTTCACTTACAAGGATGAATTGAAGCAAATAGGGGTGGTGGTTGACTTTGAGGCGGCTATTGAAAAATTTGCTCATCTATTCAAAAAGAAGGCATCACAAGCTTCCTTTAACCAACATCATGTTAAGTCATTTCTTTTGTGTTGCAGGCTGTTGAAGGGAACTGAATACAAATTCCCTTCTAAATTTTCTATCATAATACATGATGAGAAATGGTTGCAAACTGGGGTTGGTGGTTACAGGAGTCCAGGAGCATGCATTTTATATGGTCCTGAGTGGAAAGCTATCTCTTCAATAGCTTGTCTCCCTTTCATTGATGACAGTGACAAATGCTATGGTGAGGGAATACATGAATACAAGGAAGAGCTAAAGAGCATTGGTGTTGTTACTGAAGTAAAAGATGCTTGGAAGTTTGTGCCTGAATGTTTGAATTTTCCTTCAGATCCCTCAACCATTACTCCTGAAAGTGTTTTTTCCTTGCTGGAATGCATCCGTGTTCAAATGAAAGGGGGTGTTGTCAACATCGAAGACGACTTCAAAAAAAGATTGTCTAGAAATTGGTTGAAAACACATGCTGGATATAGATCTCCAGATAAGTGTTTGTTATTTGATTCCAAGTGGAATGAGTACTTCAAGCCAACAGATGGGCCTTTCATTGATGAGAAGTTCTATGGACCTGAAATTGCATCGTACAAGAAAGAACTCAATGCAATTGGAGTCACCATTGACGTTGAGAAAGGGTGCCTCTTGGTTTCTAGCCACCTTGACTTTCTCTCTGATTATGACACCATTGTGAAAATATATAGGTACATCCTTTTTCTCTCATGAAGATTATTCCTTTTTAACTCTCTTCATTTCAAAATTTTAAGCTCATGATCATATCTATGATTCATTCTGACTGATTATCAAAACCTTGTGCATGTGTATAGGTACTTGACTGAACACAAGTGGAAATTTGAGGATAAAGCTGCCAGAAAAATTTGGATTCCAAAAATTGCGGAGTGGGTCAATTCTGAACAATGTGTCTTACATGACCAGGATAATCTTTTTGGTTCAAAATTTAATGTATTGGAAGATGAGTATGATGAGGATATTCTTCCATTTTTCTCCTTTGCCTTGGGAGTCAGGAACAGGCCCTCCCTTGATGATTATATCAATATTTGGAATGATTGGGAGAGTTCAGTGGAACAGTTGTCACATGATCAGTGTTCTAAGTTCTGGAGGTTTATGTTGAAACCTTTGACCGCAAGATCTGAGAAGAAACTTACTGATTGTTTGGTGAAACTACCTGTAATATCTGGCAACAATGAAATATTTTTGTTGGATAAGAATGATGTTTTCATTCCTGATAACCTTCATCTGAAGAAACTTTTTGAGCATCAGAAAGTCTTTGTCTGGTGTCCTCAGAACTTGGCACCATTGACCAAGTGTGAGTTGTTTGACATATACAGAAAAATTGGTGCTCGAAATATCTCTGAATCTATATGCATGGAAGAGTCATCCTTGATCAACGGTGTTGAACTCAAACAGGTTGATCCTGGTAATATTTGTAATGTGAAGGTGTTGGCTAAGCTTATTCTTGGTTTCCTTTCAAGTTCTAGCCTAAAAATGGAACCAAACAAGAGGCATGAAGCTGTTCAAGATCTGCTCAACTTGAGTTTCTTTGAGACAAAGGGTCCAGTCACTGCAAGTTACAATTTGGAGCTATCATCAGGGAACATCATTACCAAAAAGACAAACAGAATGGTACGGTGGCAAAGACAAAGTTCCAAGTTTTTCACCCAAATGAACTGGCAAAGTGAAGATGCAAGTTTAATAAAGTATGCTACATATTTCTCGGAAGCCATTGCAGAGGGTGTTTTGCGCGAGAATCATGATCATGTTCCTGAACTTTCTAACCTCATTAGATTGGCTTTTCTTCTGAAATTCAACATTGGGGAAATTGAATTTCTTATGGAGTCCAACAACTTGCACTGTGAGGATGAGGACTTCCTCAGTTCTGCCTTCCCAGCAAACTAAGTTTCTCAATAGTTTTAAATGTTTTCATTGAGGTTTGTTTGTTGCTATATACTATGCATATACCTATTCATAAATTATGTTTTGAGTTTTTTTACCTTGTCTCAGTAGTGTGTTGGTATTGGCTGTAAGATATGAAAGAAATTTTAGTTACTCAATTTCATGATCAATGCTTTGTTTTTATTGTATGGCTGAATAGTATTTGTGTTCATATTCTCATGTATGTCTCTACTTTTCTTTAATGAGGATTTGGACTTGACAGTAGTCATGATCATATTCAACTCTGTTATTTCATATACCAAAATCAGAGTTCTGAAGTTTGGAGGAATTTTCTTCATAGCAAATTTACCACACGAGAATTCTCTGGCAAAGTATTTTATATATCCCAGAAGAGACATTTTGAAATATGCAACGCTTCTTATTCAGCAATTTACTTGGAAAGCTATAACATATTAGCTTTATATTTTACACTTTTTTATTTGTTTCTTTTGCATTTCACATTATTTTTGCTTTCTCTCATTTAACATTTCAATTTGTTTTTCAATGAGTTTTAACATTTATTTTATATTTTAATTTTCAATTTTATATTGTAAATACTTTTGTAAGTGAAATTATCTACTTGATATCAAATTTTAACTAACATAATGGAAGGAAATATGTTACTATTGATTATATTTTTAATAAGCTTTAAACGGGAAGTTCTACAATAAAAAAATCCCAAACTAATTACTTAACGTATATTAAAAACTCTCTGGTCCTGCATTAAACTTAGAAGATTTGTGTGAGATTGTTTTTTTATCAAGCATAAATATTTTAATTTATTTCATGTGTTTATGTTGACATTTTTATATAATTCACTTACATGTAAACATCTAACTATTTAAAAAATATGCAAAAATTCAATACAACTATGAGACAGAAGTATGTAATATAGAAGCATATGCCTTGATGTACCAAAACTAGAAGTTACTCTCTTTATAGATAATTTCAATAAAGAACTGATACTAATATCATTTTTATTTATAAACTCTAAGAAGCAACTTATGTTTTTTTCTTGTTTTCAGAAATGTTCTAAATATGAATTTACAAAATTAGAGTAATATATTTATTATATTTTTGAAATTTTATTGGTGTCTAAATAGGTACCTTACACTATCATTATGATATGCATGTATACTTTAAAATTATTCCACTAGTCTGCTACATTGATGTATATCACCAACAAACAAAACTTAGATGCGGTTTCAGAATTGTTATTTAGTGTTGTTTTACAATCAAAATTGGAATTTTCACTAGAGTTAAAGTTTGCATTAAAGATCTTAATAAGTTTTCAAAATGAAACTTAATGATATATGAACACCAAAAAGTTTAAAGAAATACATATGTTTTATCCATCAACAATGAACACTTGGTGCAGACAAAGCTGTAACAAGAAGTCAAATTGATATGCTGTTAGGTATCCCCCTTCCTGTGATTCCACTTTTTGAGGCAGAAGAAGTAGCTGCATCAGGGTACAAAAGAGTATACTCAATATTTGCAGGGCCACGTCTATTCTTAAGCTTAGGATCCCTATTCCTTTGCATGATCCTTGCTTGAATCTCCTTTAGTTCTTGTTTGAACTCAGCAAACTTATTCTGAATCACTTCATTGTCTATCCACCCTGGTGATTGCTGGCACCCCAGGTAGACCTCATCACAAGTGTGCCTTGAGAGAACATCCACCAATGCCACTGCAAGACTAGTCTCAAACCTATCAGGAAGCATCTTGAGGAAAAACTTATCTGGGTCCTTGAGGAACTCACCAAACTCCACTGTCCCTTCTAGAGGAACAAATTTCCTGCATAGTGTAGGGCGGTTTGGAGGGTAGCCACAGTATGCATATTGACCATAGTTTATAGATGCATGTTTGGCAGAAGCAATCCATATGAGGGTTGTTAGTGCCTCCACAAGGTTTGAGAGTGTTGTCATTTGGTCCCACCATGTGTCATTGTGTTTGTCACCATGGCCTTGAGTTCTAATCTCTGACCACCAGGCTTGCAGTTCAACATCACCCTCAATGGCCTCGTTGTCTTTGTAGAAGAATGAACAAAAGTTTTTAACCCATTCTTTGATGGCTACCCATATTTCAAGTCCATCAGTGGCATAGGGATAGTCCAGCAACAGAAGCTGAATCCCTGTGGGGTTATTCATGTCTGGATCTTCTACAGCCATGCCCCTGCAAATTTAGTTGCTGTTGGATTAGCACATGCATGAAGGAGAAAGTAATGGAACCTCTGTATTTTCCCACCCGTATTAAACTATTCACCAAGTTACTCCAGTTTTATGTTCTAGTCTTTATATGAGAAAACTGTAAGTTTTAGTTCCTACATTGTGCATAAAAGTTAAGTTTTCACCCCAGTTGTTAACACCAAAGAAAACTTACTGGCAATATAAAACTACTACAAAGACTTTTTGATGGTGATAAACTGCTACAAGAAATAGTGAAGAGACAATGAGACAACTAAAGGGACCAAGTGAATAGTTTAACCTTCTTTTCACATTTTTATGCTTCTTTTAGCTTAAATGAGTCATCTTATTGGTGATACTCATTTAAGAGTCGGTCCTTCTATATAAGAAACTTAAGTTTTAGTTCCAAAAAGGATATATAGTATAGGGACTAGAACTTGGAAACATAGTGCAACAAAATGGACCAATGTATACTAATAAGGATATATAAGTACTAAAGCTTATGTATTTATTTTACACAAGGTTTGATTTGTACAATAGTGTCACATACAGTGAGTGCTGTTAATTTTAGATATTTCAACTATCATTAAAATACTTGATGTTTCTGCATTTTATATTTTGTTTGTAAGATAGCTTAAAGTTTTCTTGTGCTAAAAAAGTTAGATGTAAGCGATGCTCAGTCATAATTTGCTGTTTCCTCTGCACAATTCGGGATTTCATAGTTTTTCTCTTCAAATTCTTGTTATAAAATTAAAAATTTCATAAAACCAACTTGTAAGGTAAGGTTTGTATCCATTTATAAATTATAATTTAGTTTTATCTCTTGTTAATGTGCGCTCTTCAACAATTCTTAGTGAAGGTTTGTGATATACCTTTTGAGTAGATCAGCAGGGAGTCCTTGCTCATTGAATCTCCACTCTTTATAGAGGTCAGATGAGATATGCATACAGATTTCACCTGGAAATAATATTCTCTCGAGAATTCCTCCGGAGTTTATAAGGATGAGTCTTGCCAAGGCATTTATGTGCATGGTATCTTTGAAATGAGGATTCAACAACCTATGGATTGGATGCATAACACTTAGCCTTCTTTTGGTGGCAATGATAAATGGCTCAACAACTGCATGGGTGCATAACCTGCATAAGTTTTCATTGCATAATACTCAAATGCCAAAGCAAACGTGATAACAGAATAAGTGTACTACTAAATTTCTTTGTAGTTCATTATTTTCTCAAATAAAACAATATTTCTTTTGCATTTGAAGGCATGTTTCCACAACATACAAAGGATCCTTTTATTTAATTTCATTGACACTTGAAATATTCATTGGCTACTAGTGATTGTTCTTATGCGTAATAGAATCAACAAGAATTCTAGAAATCTTAATTGGGAAAGGATTACAATTTTAGTAATGTCAATATTCTATGAAGGATAATTATTGACTAATTGCACCTAAATTTTGACAACTGAAAAGAACAAGGAGTCTTGAAACATGATAATTCACTTAAATTCTTTACAAACTTAACCTGAGCTCTATCAAAAAGAAAATCCTTTTCCTTTCTTATCTCTATGTCACATGATTTGACATTTTACAGGAGGTAATGCAAAAAAAAAAACGTACAGAAGTTAATGTAGAACATATTATTTTTAAGAATCTATGTAGAGTGAAAATTGAGTTAGTAACTGTGATTGGAGAAAGATTTCAACTCACCAATGGCTGATTAGTTGATGATAAACAGCATCATTAGCTAAAACATGAGCTTTAGCAAGCTGCCATAGTGCTGCTTGTGTTCCCTGCTTGGCTGGAAGAAAAACTCTGTGGATTTCAAGGTGAGGAGATGGGCCTGGCAAGCTAAGTTCTATTGCCAATGGCTTAAGCATGCCATCACTCCTTAAGAATAGTAGGGTCCTTGATGCATAAGCACATACTCCATTTCCGTTTATTCTGTTCAAATATGGAATGAGATAGTCATGGTGGTCCAGCATGAACATTCGTCCCTGCTCCATTGCCTACACAATTTTATAAGTAAAGAGGACAAGAAATAAATAACACCCCATTGAAGAAAATAACTGTGTTTTTCCTTATAGCATAAATAACACGAGATAACTAATCATCTCATCATGACCTAGTGGCAAATATCTGAACATTGATACTTATTGTTTGAAAAGAACTTAAGTTTTACAAATTGTATTTTATTTTTCTAAATTCTTAGCTCATGAAAGGTTATAAAGAGTAAATAAGAATTGTGACTAAAACTTGAGGGTTACAACTTGAATACTATTTAATATCTTCCAAAGAAGTAAGAAAAGAAGTTTATTTTCTCAATGTCAAAGCTTCAAGACTTTGGTTACTTGCCTGAGAAAGTGTCCATCCTTCTAGCTTCTGTTCTATGATTGATTTCTGTATCGAACTCTGTACTCCGTATTTGTTTTGAGGAGGGAATGTCTGAAAGGAATATTGGAACCAACAATAATGAGGCAAAAAATGCGAGTTTGAATATCATTTTGATTACACCACTATAAAACTAACAATTATTACCCTGGCATAGTTACTGTAGTGGTGATGCGTGACCAAAATGCTAAAGCTGAACTTAAATTCATCCTATATTTCTTGAAAACTATATACAGTCTACTATTTTGATTTTAAAACTTCAGCTGGTTTACAATGAGAACAAACACAGTTCACAATACTTGCCATTTGATTCTACAATCTAGATTCAATAAATTTGTCTTTGGTCAGAGGAATATTCTTAATTGTGAGAGATTATTTCCAACAGAGTATTCAAAGGTTCAAAAGATACAAAGTCATGAAACGGTTGTTTCAATTAGAACTTGAACTTATCAAGTTGAGCAAATGCTGTATTATTTCAGAAGATATTAGAGTTTATCTCACAAGAATGAGAACATGGCCAAACATATAAGGGAATGACACCACCTTCAACCCAAAACCTTAAGACATTAGGTTTGTGGGTTTCTTTCTTATATGTTGCTCAACTTTCTCATTCCTACTCAATGTGGAACTTAGACTCACACTTGGATACCTAACAAATCTCCCCCTCAAGTGAGAGTCCCTTCCACATTGGTACACTCCCCCTTTCAAACACCAAGTACCTAATCACAAAGGACCCTCACTTGTACCGCCGTTTACACACTTAAACGGGACACGCTTTCCTGAAAACTCCGTCAGGAAGACTTTCGATACAGGGTCAAACTCGTATGAGCCGGTCACCGCTATGAACCTTCGGCTCTGATACCACTTGTTGGGTAATTCGAGGGGACAAAACTGGGGAGATCTCACAAGAATGAGAACATGGCCAAACATATAAGGGAATGACACCACCTTCAACCCAAAACCTTAAGACATTGGATTTGTGGGTCTTCTTTCTTATACGTTGCTCAACTTTCTCATTCCTACTTAATGTGGGACTTAGACTCACATTTGGATACCTAACAAGATCACAATGTAAAAATCCTTTACACTGACACTGAATTTCTAATTGAGTTAAGGGATTATATGTTTCCACTGTAAGAAACAATGTTTTGCTTTTATGTATCATCATGTCTATTGTGGATGTTTACCCTTTGGTATCCACAACTGTACGCACAAGATCCTTTTTTCTCCCAAGGAGATAAAGGCAGCATTAGAATCCCAACATATATATATGAAATAAGTGTCATAAGTGTATGAAATCCTAGTTTCTAAATCCTAGTTCGTAAGTGTACGAAATACCGTTAAGCATTTTATTCTGGTGGGGTGAGTTCCTGCAAGCATTTGTCTTCCAAACTCCATATCATCTTTCCAAGCCAAATCTTTTTCTGAAAAGCAAAAGATCACAAAAAACAATGTCATGAAACAACTTAGCATAATTAAAACACCAATTGAATTCATTATAAGGAGAGAACTCTTGAAATTTAACTAGATTACAAATTTCCTAATGTGTTACCTTTCAATCTAAGATTTATTTACTGTACAACTGATCTCCTAAACTAACTGACATTCTAACCAACTAACTGAAACATTATATACAAATAAATGGTATCAAGATTTCTATACCGGATATGATTTGAGGGACAGGCAATTGTCCGTGATTTTCCCTGTTTGCAGTAGTTATTTCCTTCAAGTATTCAAAAGGTATCAGTTTCTTTAAGTTGTCTTTCATCCATCCATCAATTGTTTGGCTCCTATTGCTAGAAAACATGTCAAGTAACTCTTCAAATGATTGAAAGTTTGCAGAATTTCGTTGTGGTAATGATTCTGCCTTCGGTGACAAAAAATGTACCATAGCACGGACACAATTTGATTTCAACTCCTTCAATTTATTAGGGGCAAATCTCTCATCTGATGGAACATATATGCTAAAGTTCATTGGTTGTGGCCGGCTCTCACTTGATGGCCCTAAAATTTTCCATAGACACATGAAAATAGGAATGAGAATCAACTCAAAAAGCTGCTAGTTATGTTGCAGACACAATGTAACACATACTCTTAATTTTCAAAGGACTATATTCTTACTTAGGTTAATTTTCCACTGAGGTCCTCCAATCACAAATGCAATGGCAAAAAGTACCAAAAAGTACCAAAGCAGGTAATGAAACTTGAAATGTTAAGACTAGGCTGTAAAACAATTGTATTTTCTAAGGATTTAACTCCTTTATAGTGATGTTTTGTAAAGTAATAAAGTAAGGGTACATCCATCCTTGATTCAACAGTACCTTGTTAGGCTTAACCAACCTTAAACCAAGGGTATTAAAGCATGTTACTAAGCTGCAATTCCAATGGTTCATGCCAATTTAGATTTCTACCTTGAACTGAATTTAAGGGGAAAGTAAAGTGAGTACCTGCTGTACTATGTTTTCGACCTGTTCTTCCTCTACGAGGATATGGAAACAATCTTGAGCCACCAAGGACTGGTCTAAGGTGTTCAGGACCTTTTTCAGGATCACCAAGATCATTATAGTAGTCATAGTCATAGATTCTATCCCATTCCTTTCTTTCTCCCATTCCATCACCCCTCAATTTATCAAGCTCTTCCTTTCTTAGTTCCACTAATGCTCTTGGCGTCTGACTTGGAAGACAACACTGTCATAACCACATAGTTATGCACTTTCATGTAACATAAAATTTCCAGTACAACAGGAAAAGAAGATTAAACTAATCATTTAGTCCTACAACTGGCACTCATTTCAGAATCAGACCCTGCATGAAAAAAAATGTATTTTAGTCACTACAAGACTCTTTTTTGGACAACAAAACTTTAGAAACTTAGGACTTATTCAGATACGTTTCTCCAGAAGCACTTAGGAGAGAAAAATAAGAAGAAAAAAATGAAGTGAGTTTCTGCATATGCTAAAATTATCTTATGCACAAGTTAAAAGAATTTAAAGAAATATGAGAGAGCTTGCATAAGCTAATTTTAACTTAGAGAGAAACATTTCACTTTTTCTTATTTTTCTTTAAGAGTGCTTACAGACAAACTTGTCCAAACATACCCTGGTGCCTAATTGACTATCTTTTGGTTGTAAAAACTGTCTTCTGCAACAATTTCACACTACTTAGCAGTTAATATTTCATTGAAAATCTATTATATTCTGAAAATAGTTCCCAACAAAGAGTCTAACAACCAAAAAACAGAAACAATTGGGAAATGTTTTCTCATGTTGTTTTGTTTTCATCTTGTTCAATGTCTTACTCAACTCCATACCCTGCTCTTTTGCCTAACAGCTTCGACCATCTGTGTACCAACCTTGTTTAGTTCATGTTGAATACTAAAAACATATTGAAAATATAAATCAACACAACCTTAGTAATAGCAGGACCTATATGTACTAATAAGGGCATATAAGGAAAAAAAGCTCAAGGTCTTCTTTTCATGTAGGGACAAGTTCCTACTAGTGCCACTTATATGATCCAAATGATTAGCTTAACGAGAAAATAATATGGAACATACTCTATTTGAGAAGAAGAGTCTATCAGATTTGGTCTTCTTTATTGGATATATCCATGAATTGATATCAAAGTGAATGATGCGGTTGCTAGAAGTCTCAATAGAAGCAGACTGAAGGAAGAACTTCTTCTTGTACTTGTTTTGAATAGCAAAAGCTCTTGGAGTTCCAAAATTTGAGTCAACATGTATCTTAATTTTATATATCATGGTTTGTGCATCATGGCTGTGTTTCATGCTCTCTCCTTGTTTGAAATATGCTTTCTCGCTCAATTTCCCTTTACCAGTCTCTGTCCAGTGCAACACAAAGTTGGAAACATAATATATTCCCTTTATTAAAACATATCTTACAAACATAGTAACACATACAATTTAAACAAGTTCTTGTAAACGAAAATAGTTTAAATATTTTCTCATCCTTCTATTTGTCATCAACTTTTAATTTGTTTTCTTAACTAAAAAAGTTATAATCTAGTATTCATGTTATATATAGCCCCTCTCACACCAAGATGGTTTGTTTATACATTTTTGTCTTTCTAAATATCATGAATTTTTCTCAGTTTTTCCTTCACTTTCAAAAGCTAGAGGGATGGATCTAGACAAGCATAGGGTGCAACCTTCTCTCAATTTTTCTTATGCACACAGACACCAATCTTCATATAAAACATTACTAATTTGAAATTTACTGATGTGTGCAAGTCAAAGTTTCCTCCCAACATACGCTATAACATAATTTGTTCATCATTTTTGGAGTAATACTCTTTCCTAAATATTTCTTTTGAAAAAGATTGTGGACCAATGTTTATGTGTATAGAAGAGGTGCTTACCAGGATCAACATCAGTCCCACTATAAATCTGAACAGAAATTAACTTTCCAGGTATGGATTTGCTTTGGTTGTGTGTGATCACGAACTTCCCCTTGAGAGTTAATTGTTGTGTAGCTTGGCATATAGGATTTAAGTTATTAACAATTTTGGTTGTGACTGAAGAAGAGTGCCATTTGGGCACACTACTTGAAGCCGTTTTTGGCATTTCATTCATACTCATACTTCCTTCTTACTTTGTTGGTGTTCTTCCTCTTTGTCTCTAACAAAAGTCTGCAATAATAGCATCTGAATGAGCCATAGTAATCAAATTATTGTGGTAGTTTATTTGTGTTCAAATACTTGCCTTCTTGTTAGTAATATGGCATCTGATACGTTACTTTTGTCTTGACCATGAGGTTTTCTTGTGACTAACAAAATGGCACCAACTAGAAATTATTATTTAGGTATGAGTTTGTAATGGTAACTACATAGAACACTGTTTTTATTGGTTACATTGGAATCAAACTTTACTATCAACTATTTTTTTTTTTTTTTTATGATTATTCATATAGTACAGAAACGTTTCATAAAATGCTTTTTTCTTGACTTCTAATTCCTATAAAAATTATTTTGATTAATTTTTTTTTCTGATGTTCGGTAAAGATGTTACCTTTTATGCTTGAAGGATTGCCAACATATGACCACTGCACATTTTGCAAACTCATTGTACCATTTCCTGGGTG
>Ga0099824_1002289_pt1 | contig 27933 bp, 17 predicted proteins | sample SiratrowhiteBW_FD_76837 | JGI IMG/M metagenome (GOLD analysis project Ga0099824, IMG submission 76837) | Root nodule microbial communities of legume samples collected from California, USA - Siratro white BW | ecosystem: Host-associated > Plants > Roots > Nodule | place: USA: California...
CATTAATTGTAACTGTTCCTGCAACCTTACCGTTTGCAGCGTTACAAGAGAATGGTACAGTAGCAATTGTAGCTGCTAAAGTACTTGGCTGTGTAATTGTTACAGGAACTGAACCTGTACAACCTTTGCTATCCTTAACATAGAAAGTATAGTTTCCAGCTGCTAATCCCGTAAATGTTGGATTAGCTGTGAAACCTGTTGCAGCATTATTGCTATAAGTAAATCCGCCAGATCCACCTGCGCCTGTTAAAGTAACTGATCCGTCTGAAGCTCCATTACAGCTAGCATTTGTTTGAACTGCTGTAACCGTTGGATTTGTAATTGGATCAACTGTAACTACAGCTGTTTTTTTACATCCGTTCGCATCTGTAATTACAAATGTATAAGTATCTGCATTTGCAGGAGTAACTGAATAAGTAAATGTAGGACCTGAAATTGGAGCGCTTGCTGTACTTGGAGCACCAGATCCTTTCTGCACTGTATAAGTGAATTGAGATTTTCCTCCGCCAATTGTTACTGTAATAGTAGCGTTTGGAGTAGTCGTACAATCCAATTCTTTTGTAACTGCACCTACAGCAGTTAACTGTGGGTAAATAGTAAGTGCTGTAGCAGTAGTTGCTGTACAGTTGTTTTTGTCTCTTACTGTTACAGTGTAAGTTCCGGCTGGAACATTAAATGTATTTGAAGATTGGAAAGAAGTTCCATCAATACTATAAGTCAACGGAGCTAAACCTGTTCCTGTTGCAATAATAGTAAATGAATTTCCAGAACCTGTACATTGATTATTATTTGTTGCTGTTACACCTGGTAAATTATCACTAACAACTGTAACTGTATTTTTTGTTGTACAGCCATTTACGTCTTTTACATAAACATCCCATACTAAATCAGCTCCAGAATTTGTATCCACTATTAAAGTAGCACTATTCCCATAAGCCGATGATGGTACTGTTGATGGGCTTTTCGCGAAAGCGTAAGTATAGTTAGGAGTACCGCCTGTTGCAGTAACTATTATTTGCGAATTATCATTGTTACAATTTACATTAGATGCAGTTGCAGTAAAACTAACCAAAGAATTTGGCTGAGTTAGTGTAACCGAGAATGTAGCCTGACATTTTGTTAATCTGTCTGTTGCTGTAATTGTATATGTACCTGCTGGCTGAGGAGCAGTAACGTTTATTACTGTCGTTGTTTCAGAAACATTCTTTTGTTCTTGAATAATTGTTCCTCCTCCATTTGTTATAACATAATCATAACCTCTGTTTTTAACACCGTTTACTATAAACTGAAGTGTTCCTGTTCCTCCATTACATTGAATATTAGCTAAAGCTGAACCAGTAGCTACAATATCTGGAGCCCCTTTACAGTATAAGGCACTGTGAAAGAACAGCCAGTTTTAATATCTGTTGCTTGAAAAACATAATTACCAGGCGTTAACGATTTAAATTCACCATCTGAATTTGAAGCACTATTATATCCTGCAGGTCCAGAAATTATCTGAAAACGAATTGGCGCAGAAACATCTATTTTTACTGCTGCAATGTTTACGTGACCACCAGGAGGAGTTGTAGAACAATCGTATCCACTATCTGTTATCGTAATGCCTGTAATTCTATCTAAGTTATTAATCGTAACTGATAATGGTCCGAATTGACAATTATTAGCATCTCTAATATATGCTGTAACCACACCACCTGTAGAGGTAGAAAATGTATTTGTACTAGTAAAATTTGTGGTACCGTTGAAACTATAAGTATAAGCACCAGTTCCTCCTGCGCCATTAACAGTAACAACAGCAGGTGTAGTACCTGTACCATTACACTGAAGTTCTGTAGCACTTATTGTTCCTGATACAGCAGTTGGCTGAGTTAATCGTATAGTAGCACTAACAGAGGTACATCCTTTACTATCTCTAACCATATAAGTATAATCAATATTTGGACTTAAATTAGAATATAAAGATGTCGATGACCAACCTGCATTATTAAAGTTGTATTCATATCCACCTGAACCACCTGCACCTATTAATTGAACACTACCATTTGTTAAACCATTACAAGTAATTTGTGTTGGGTTAGCAGTTACTGTAGGGTTTGCAATAGGGCTAACGATTCCACTAACAGTAGTAACGCAACCTTTAGAATCTGTAATTTCAAAAGTATAAGTACCTGCTGTAGTAGCTGTGTATACAAAAGAAGTCCCTGTTATAGCGATACTAGATCCATATGCTCCTGTACCTCTTTTGACTTTGTAATTAAATGGACTAGTTCCACCTGTAATTGTAACAGTAATTGTAGCATTTGGAGATGATGTACAATCTAATTCTTTAGAAATTGCTGCGGTACCTTTTAATTCTGGTGCAATAACAATATTGCTAACTGTTGCGGTACAATTATTACTGTCTGTAACCACAACATTGTGTGTACCAGGACCTACATTTGTAAATGTATTTGAAGTTTGTGCTGCTCCACCATCTAAACTATAAGTTAATGTTCCAGTACCTGTAGCTGTAACAACAAGAGTGGACTGATTAGTTGAATCGTAACATAAATCAGAACTTGCTGCTAATGTCGCTGTTGGTACAGTTGGAGATGAAATGTTAACAGTTGCTGAAGCTGGAGAAGTACAAGCATTTGTATCTTTTACTACAACTGTATATGTTCCTGTTGCAACATTTGTAAAGACATTTGATGCCTGGAATGGAACCACAACTGTAGTTCCGTTTGATCCTCTTAATTCGTATTGGTAACTAGGTGTTCCTCCTGTTACAGTGGCTGTAATAGAAGCACCATTCGAACAAGTCGGTTGAGCTGTAACACGAGCAGTAACAGCCAACGCAGCAGGAGCAGTAATTACTTGAGAGAATGGAAAAGTACAGCTTGAAGCTGATGAATCAAAACGAACTCTGATAGAATATGTTTTATTAGTTAATCCTGTAGCAGTAACCGGAGAAACTTTAGAATTTACCCATGTAGTTCCATTATCTAATGAATAATCGAAACCGTAAGGAAGATTAAAATTCTGAGCTGCTATTGTGATTTCTCCATTATTAGATCCAGCACAAGTAAGGTTTTTAAATCCAGTAATTGAAGCGCTGAATGCCTTGTTACTATCAATTACAATTGGGAAATCTTTTTGAGTAATACATGACTTTGGAATTTGGCGAACCCAAATATCATCAATAACGATATCATTTCCTGCATAATCTGTACTTCCTGAACGAATTCTAAATGTTAAATTGGTGTTGTTTCCTGGATTTAACGAGATGTTAATAGGCACCCATTTAGTTCTGTTTGGATCGTTAGCCGCCTCCGCAATTTTACCAGTATCTTGAGTGGCTACAACCTGTCCCGCTGAATTGACTAATTCAAATCTAACGATAGGAGCTGCACCACTGACACCCGTATTTAATAAGTTGGCAACATATAAATCGACCATTACTGGCTGATTTGGTATAACATCAATAATTGGTTTACTATATAAAATCCCGTAAGGCCCTGCTGCAGAACCAATATTTACTAATAAATATCTTCCATTTGCATCAGCTCCATTTGAAGTGTGATCTTTAAAGTGGTACCAAGCAGTATCATTTCTCCAGAAGAAACTTGTTACAGAATATTGGTTATCTTCTACAGAACGAGTTGGCGTTCCATTTAATGAACAAGTATAAGGAGGGTTAACTCTCTGGTCATTGAAACAGTATGCTGATGCAATACCGGGAGCGGTTGTTGTACCTCCTGAACCAAAATCTTCAATTAATAGATTACTATAAGTTGGTACTGAAGTCAAATTATATTTTACTGAAATTGTATGAGATCCTGAAGGAACATTAACAAAGACATTTGGAGGCGTATTGGTATTCTTTACATTATCTAAATAATACTCATAAGCGTAGTTATTACCTCCGCCGCTTGTTACAGTAACCGTACTAGTTGCTGTTCCGTTACAGTTAAAAACTGGTGGGGCAACAGATATAGTTGGATCGGCAGGTTTTGGATCTAAGACTACACCTGGCATGCTATAGATACAGCCTTTTGAATCTTTAATATAAAGTGTATATGTTCCTGGTGCAACATAAGCTTCATTTGAAGTTCCATAATTTGCACCACCATCAAAACTATAAGTATATGGAGGTGTTCCTCCTTGTGGGTTTGTAATTCTTACTTTACCAAATCCGTTTCCAGAAGGGTCACATCCTGCTAATTCAGAAACACCCGCTGATGCAGATAAAGCATTTGCTGGTTGAGTAATTGTAATTGGAGTTGCTGGGTCAGTACAAGTTACGCCTGACATTGTATAACGTACAACAACATTGTAAGTACCTGCAGTAACATTTGGAAATACTGGATTATTACTAAATGTTGCACCATTATCTATACTATATTGTAAAGTATATCCATTAGCATTAGTAACATTTACATTTATTTGCGAAGTGCCACCGCTACAGTTAATTTCAGTTGCTGTAACAGTATAAGTAGGTTTTGGATTTGCATTTACTGTAATAGATGTTGTTCCGCTACAGTTGTTTGCATCAACTACTCTAATATCATATGTACCTGGACCAGTTACGGCAATTTCATTTGATAATTGGAATGTAGAAGAACCATTTATAAAATGGTAATATGGCGCAGTTCCACCTGTTGTAGTAACAACAATTTTACCATTTGAGCACGCTGTTAATGGAACCGTTAAGGCCGCTGTTGGATTTAGACCTGCTGGAACTGGATTTATTGTTACATCAACAGTTTTATCACAAGATGGAGCTGGAGTAGATCCAACTGCTCCATTAGTAACTCTAATCCTATAATCTCCAGATGATAAATTTGCAAATGTATAATCTGAATTTAAAGTTGGACCGAAACTATTAACTAAAGTTCCACCACTCGTATAAATATAATAGTAATATTGAGGATCAATATTTTGTGCCCCAACTTTGATGCTTCCTTTATCATTTTTACATGTTGGTTGCGTTACAGTCGTTGAAATACTAAGATCTCTACTTCTAATTAAAATACCTGGAACAGTAAAAATACAAGGATTAGTTGTCACACCAATTTGTCTAATGTGAACGGTATAAGAATTTGGACTTGTAATCGGAAATACATTACTAGTCTGATACGCACCTGGAGTTCCATTTGGATCTGTGCTAATTGCATATTCGTATCCTGCAGGAACACCTCCGATCGTAATACTTCCAGGAGCCCCACAAATAATATCTTTATGAGTTTCTGTTGGTGTCAATGAGTTGCTATATACATTAAAGTAGAAGCGGTTGAAACACCCTCCCGCATAATTTAATGTTAAGCGGAATTGTCCAGCTTGATTTGCATTATAAGTAGATCCTGTTTTTACTGTAGTCCAAGTACAAGAAGTGCTTTCATTAGCACAGTTTTGATTTGTAACTGCCGTACAGCTTGATTCATTTAATTTTTCCCAAACAATACTATTTGCATCTGAAATATTTAATGTAATTGCCCTAGAAGCATTTCCTCCACATAAAAAGATATTAGGAAGTTTTTTTCCATCATTAGAACATGTTACTACCTGATCTGCAAAAGGTATTACAGGATTTTCTACTGTACTACCAAATCTAGTAACAACAAATGATTGATAAATTGATCTACAAGGAGCTGCTGCCAAATTGTACACATAATAGGTACCAGGATTTTTTACATTTAGTGTTTGTCCTTTTCCTATCAGTTGTGTGCGGGCTTCATCACTGTACCATGTATAATCAGTATAACCGTTTGCTGCAGTCAAGTTAATGCTTTCACCGCAAAGTGTTACATTGTCGGTATATTTACATCCATCAACTCCTACTAAAAAGTTAGTTGCTTTTGGAATTAAAATACATCCTGTATTCGTATTAACACTCGGATCATCAGAAATTGTAAAAGCTGTATTTTGTGTCCCTTTGTAAGTTGCATATGCAGAGTTGTCAATACTATTAGAACAAGCCTCACTCAACATATGACAATCTGGAACAACCTGAACTTTGAAACTAATTACTTTTTCAGGGTCGCCAACTTTAACCACACTGTTATCAACCTTAAAAACAATATTCCTTGTAGTGGCATCATAACTTTGAACAGTTACTCCCGTTGGCAATGAAACAATATCCGATGGATAATTAAAAATAATATTTATAGGCAATTGGTCTCTTATGGTAAACGAAGTAGCATTATCATTTCCTGTATTCTTAAAACCAATTTCATAATTCAATTGCTGGCCTAATGTTACATTTTGCCCACCAATATTAACTCCTTGCGCATTCTTTACAATTTTGGTTAAGACAATCTTTGGTTCGATAATCTCAACGTTAAAAGCATTAAAAAACAATCCGTAACCATCCCCACTTGTGGTAAGTTTTAATGTCGCAGAAGTATCATTATTTTTAATGACACTTCCTCCTGGATTTTGTCTATTCGCTGGGTTCGGAACATTCAAAATACCTGCCTCAAAACCTAAAGTATTTCCACTGGCCGGATTTCTATTTGTAAACGGTCCATTAGTATCGTTAATAGTACTGTTAAAAAAGTTATCTACCGGACGTTCTGCTGTAGAAATATCGGTATTATTTATAGAATACCTATCACCCGGTAAGTTAACGTCTCCTTCTAAAGCTGCGAATGCTAATTTTGCTTTTACAGTTCCTGTCGGAATCGTTTTAAACCCAGAAATAGTATAGGTAACAGCATTGCTATTTGCCTGAATCCATCTGAAACCATCAAAAGTAGTAATATATTTAGCTGAAGATTTTGGATCCTCATATACCACAAATAAATTCCATCCTGCAGAAAAACCTCCATTAATGTTCCCTTGTGCTGAAATAATATTTGCTACAGTATACTCTCCCTCAGGATTTGCCAAACCTTGTACTAATGAAGTTAAATCATAATAGTAAGCATAAGGTATTTGAGAACCATTTGAATTAGAAGGATAATAATCATAAATTAACTGCCCACTGATATCAGTATAAGCTGCCTGATTAGGAAGCTTAATTTTAATAGAACCTAAATTACTTCTATTAACCGTTTTATTATCTATAGATCCTTGGCTGTAAATACCTGCCCAATAAAGTCCTGCGTAGACAATTTTATAACATTCCCTGCTTCCGCTAGGAATACTTAACGTAGCAGAACTAGAACTAAATGTACTGTTGTCATTATCAACATCAACATAATACATCTGAAGGTCATTATTATTCCGATTATAGACATTGTACGCGTCATTTGCTCTTTCGCCATCCCTATTGTTATCTCTATTCAAAATATTATTACCGATCAAAAGCATATCACCTTTTAAACTCGTATCGAAACGAGGGGTAAAGTTCTTTTGAGCGTGAATAACAAAACTTTGAATACAAAGCAATACAGCTAAAACTAATTTTAAAGTAGTAGGTTTCTTCATGTTTCTATGGTTTCAGTTTAACGACTATTTTTAAAGGGGCATTTAAAAACAGCATATACTCTTTATTTAAAATTTACTTTATGTTGATTTTCTTTTTTCAAAGAAGCCACATCAATCTAATATTTTTCTAATTTTCCACTTTTACAATAGCCATTTTGCCATTGTATGGTTTATTTCCTTTAGCTTCCAATGCTTTGGTAGCTTCTTGCAAACCGTCGAATTTTTCATAATAAATATAATATTTACTCGTAGCTAGGTTGTAAAAGAAATTAATATCTGAACGTCCTGCAGCAACAGCTTTAGTTACGAACTCATCGCGTTTCTCTACACTACTATGAACTGCAATAATCATATAATATCCACTATCAGAATTTTTAATATTCTTAATAATCTGCATGTTTGACTGCTCTTCACCAAAGTCAAAATCACTTGCTTTTAAAGGTGTGCTGCTCAGCTTGGTTGTTTCTTTTATTCTCTTAAGAGCCGCAACGTCCTGTGCATATCTTCCTTCATCATTCTCATAAGCTGCACGCTTAATTCTACGTTTACGCTCAATTTCAGTCTCTGTTTTAATGCGCTCTAAATCGGCAATTAAAGCTGCTCCTTCTCTTTCCATTTTCAACTGAGCCGCTTTCAACTCATTAATCTTTTCAAGATATGCTCTATTCAAAGGATCATCTTTAGGGAACTTTTTAAGCCTTTCGTTATAAAGATTTGTCAGTTTTGCAATCTCATTCTTCATACTGTTATTTGCATCAGCAATCTGAACTTTTAATGACTCTATCTGACTGTTTTCTGCCGCTACACTCTTAAATGGTTTTGGCTCTTTATAAATACCTTTTTCACTTAAATCGTTTTCCTCTTTTAAATCATTCAAATCTTTTTGCTTATTCGCAACAGTAGCTTTAAATTGATCTAATAAATCTGTTTGTACTTTACTTGTACCTTCAACTGATTGAGTCAAATTTTCAATAGCTTTTCCAGTATCATCCTTCGCTTTGGCTGCTAACGCTGCTGCTTCTGCATCAGCTTTTGCTTTCTCAGCTGCTAATCTTGCTTGACGCTCTTCTTCCTCTTTCAAGCGTCTTGTTTCTTCTTCAGCTTTCAACTTCTCTGTAGCTTCAGCGTCAGCTTTAGCTTTTGCTTCTGCCAGAAGTCTTGCTTGTTCAGCTTCCATATCGGCTTTCGCTTTGGCATCAGCCGCCAATTTCGCTTGAAGTGCTTCTGCATCAGCTTTTGCTTTGGCATCTGCTGCTAATTTTGCCTGACGAGCTTCTTCTTCCAATCTTGCTTTTTCTTCAGCAGCTTGTTTGGCTTTTAATGCCTCTCCATCCGCTTTCGCTTTAGCATCAGCAGCAAGTTTTGCTTGAAGTGCTTCTGCATCAGCTTTGGCTTTGGCTTCTGCTGCTAATTTAGCCTGACGAGCTTCTTCTTCCAATCTTGCTTTTTCTTCAGCAGCTTGTTTGGCTTTCAATGCTTCTGCATCGGCTTTTGCTTTGGCTTCTGCTGCTAACTTAGCTTGACGTGCCTCTTCCTCTTCTTGTAACTTTTTCGCTTCGGCTTCTGCTTTCGCTTTTGCAGTAGCTTCTGCATCAGCTTTTACTTTTGCATCAGCTAATAATTTTGCTTGTAAAGCTTCCATATCAGCTTTCGCTTTGGCATCAGCTGCAAGTTTCGCTTGAAGAGCTTCGGCATCGGCTTTAGCCTTAGCTTCGGCTGCTAATTTAGCTTGACGTGCTTCTTCTTCTACTCTTGCTTTTTCTTCTGCAGCCTGTTTAGCCTGTAATGCTTCTGCATCCGCTTTCGCTTTAGCCTCAGCTGCCAATCTTGCTTTTTCTGCTTCTGCGTCAGCCTTGGCTTTTGCTTCAGCCGCTAATTTCGCCTGACGAGCTTCTTCTTCTATTCTGGCTTTTTCCTCTGCAGCTTGTTTGGCTTGTAATGCCTCTGCATCCGCTTTCGCTTTAGCCTCAGCTGCCAATCTTGCTTTTTCTGCTTCTGCGTCAGCTTTGGCTTTTGCTTCTGCCGCTTGTTTCGCTTTCAATGCTTCTGCATCTGCTTTGGCTTTTGCCTCTGCAGCTAATTTTGCCTGACGTGCATTTTCTTCCTCTTGTAATTTTTTCGCTTCTGCTTCGGCTTTTGCTTTTGCTGTAGCTTCTGCATCGGCTTTTACTCTAGCATCTGCAATTAATTTAGCTTGCAAAGCTTCCATATCGGCTTTTGCTTTTGCATCAGCTGCTAGTCTTGCTTGTTCTGCTTCTGCATCCGCTTTCGCTTTTGCTTCTGCTGCTAATCTTACTTTTTCTGCTTCTGTATCGGCTTTGGCTTTTGCTTCGGCTTCTAATTTTGCTTTTGCCGCTGCTTCTGCGTCAGCTTTGGCTTTCGCATCTGCTACTAGTTTAGCTTGAAGTGCTTCTGCATCGGCTTTTGCTTTTGCTTCAGCAGCTAATTGTGCTTGTCTAGCTTCTTCTGCTTGTTTTATTTTTAATGCTTCTGCATCAGCTTTTGCTTTTAATTCTGCCGCTATAATTGCTTGTCTCGCTTCTTCGTCAGCTTTTACTTTTGCTTCTGCCGCTAACTTTTCTTTAAGCGCTGCCTCTTCTGCTGCTTTTGCTTTTGCGTCTGCCGCCAATTTAGCTTTATTAGCTGCATCAATTGATGCTTTTGTTTTAGCTTCGGCTGCAGTTTTAGCTTTTGCTTCGGCTGCTAACCTTGCTTGCAATGCATCTGAATCAGCTTTTGCTTTTGCATCAGCCGCTAATATTGACTGCATATCGGCAGCCTCTGCTTTTGCTTTTGCATCTGCTTTACGTTTTGCTTCGGCAGCGTCAGCTTTTGCTTTATTGTCTGCAATTAATTTTAATCTCGCAGCTTCTGCATCAGCTTTTGCTTTTTCTGCAGCGGCTAATCTGGCTTGTCTAGCCGCTTCAGCGTCGGCTTTTGCCTTTTCAGCAGCTGCTAATCTCATTTTTGCTGCAGCTTCTGAATTTGCTCTTGCTCTTTCTATAGCAAGCTGTGCAGCTGTTTTTTGTTGTGTCGGCGCTGCTGCATTCGCCGCTGCAGCTTTTGCTTTTGCAGCTTCTGCGTCGGCTTTTGCTTTATCTGCTGCTGCAACTTTTGCTTGTAAAGCCTCTGCATCCGCCTTAGCTTTAGCATCAGCAGCTAATTTTATTTTTAATGCTTCTGCATCAGCTTGTGCTTTATCTGCAGCTAGCTGTTCTGGAGTTTTTTGTGCAATTGCTCCAGATTTATTTGCTGCGGCTTGTGCTCTTGCGGCTGCTGCGGCATCTACTCTTGCTTTATTATCAGCGGCTAGTTTTATTCTACGTTCTTCTGCATCTGCTCTAGCTTTATCAGCAGCTAATTGTGCCTGTGTTTTTTGTGTTTCTGCTAAAGCTTTGTTTGCGGCTGCAGTTTGTGCTCTTGCTGCAGCTGCAGCATCTGCTTTGGCTTTTGCAGCGGCTTCAGCATCTGCTTTTGCTTTATTGTCGGCTTCTAATTTGGCTTTCGCTTTTGCCTCCGCATCTGCCTTAACTTTTTCTGCAGCCGCAAGTCTTGCTTGTTTTGCTTCTGCATCAGCTTTTGCTTTTGCTTCGGCCGCTAATCTGTTTTTTTCAGCAATTTCTGCTCTATTTACCTGAGTTGCCTCCGATTGTGGTTTAGCTGGAACTGGTTTTGATTTTGACGGATCCACAAGAGATCCTTCATCGTCATCTCCATAATAGTAATTTCTGTTTTTGAATTTATAGGCAATAGCAAATTCATGTGAACCGCCTAGATTAGAGAAATTGCCCATTCCTCTTTCGTAATTATATTCGATAGCAATACTCGGAGTAATATTAACTCCAAGACCTGCAGAAACTCCATATAATGTATTATATCCAGCCTGTGCCCAAACTCCTTGCTGAAGTGCCAGCATAGCAAGTCCAGAAATGACTGTTTTATCTTTTTTGATTTCTGTTCTAACAATTCCAGAGAATTTACTTCTATCAAAAAAACCATAACTGTCAATATAGCCAGTATACATGGCGTGTAGCTGAATAGCTCTTTCTGGATCTTCTTTTACCATTCCAGATCCGAAATTATAAAGCACTAAATTGTTAACTGCTAATCCGAAATCTAAAAATTCTGTACCATAATTAATCCCAGGATTTACTGTGAGCAATGTGCTTTTTGGAAAATCTCCTGTTAAAATTGTAGAATCATCTGATATGATTTTTCCAGTATTGATACCACTTTGATAAATTCCGACATTTAAACCAAAAGTCAAATTGCTTGCTTCTTCTAGAACAATGTTATGAGCGAAGTTGGCAACTCCACCAAAAACAGTCATTAATCCGTAATTCTGTTGAAATAGACCAACAGCAAATGCTTCGTTTTCTCTAAATCGCCCAGAATAATTGGCTAAATACGTCTGTGGAGCATTTTCAAACTGCACCCATTGTCTCTTATTATAAAAACTTGCGTATGGGTTTGATTCTCTAACAAAACTGAATGTTGGGTTAATTAAATATCTATTAAACTTTAACGAATTTCTAATGGGTAATGAAAACGAAACAACTCCATCCTCAGAAGCGTCTTGAGAATAGAGTACATTTGATAAACCGTAAAATAACGTGATGAATAGTAAAAGTTTCTTCATATTATTTTATAACAGTTATTGATCCTTTTTTTTCACCTGCATCGCCTTGAATGACATAGTAATAAACGGGATTAACATTTTTAAAATCTATATTGTTTTGAGGCCAATCGCCTTGGTAATTCACTACATCCAAAACCATTTCTCCGTTTGAACTAATGATCATTACTCTTGTATTTGCATTTTTATATTCATCAGGAATATCCCAGTAAAGATTTCCTCTTAAACTTATAATATTTGGAATAACAGTTGCTTTTCCAGGTTCTCCTTTAATTGTAAATGAAAACTCTCGGCTCGCTACACAGCCAGACACTTGAGAAATCTTTACTTTATAATTCCCTTTAACTGAAATAACAAAAGAACTTCCTGTCTCTCCCGAAATTAAATTGTCATTTAAGTACCATTCAAAAGTAGGAGCAGAAGCGTCTGTTGTAACGTTAACCGTTATAGTTTCGCCTTCGCTTAATTTATACCCGTCTTGAGCATCAATACTTGCTTCAAAACCATTGCTTTGAAGATTGATAGATCCTGTGGCTTTACATCCGCCAAAATCGACTTCTACAGTATAAACTCCAGATTCATTTGTAGAATACGTACGGCTTGTAGCTCCCGCGATAGTAACACCATCTTTCTTCCATAAATAACTATTTCCTGAAGTGGCCGTTAAAACTGTTCCCGTACCATTAGCGCAAAAAGGGTTTCCTAGACTAGAATTGATCGTTACTCCAGATCCACTACTAGATGACGTTACATTAACACGGTTAGAGCTAAAGTTAACGTCAGAACATTGGCCATAATCGATCTCTGCATAATATTTTCCTGTACTATTAACAACTATCTCCTTAGACGATTGTCCTGTAATGAGGACATCATCCTTATACCATTTGTATCTGATGTTAGGAATATTAGTGGGAGACGGAGTTTCTTCACTAACAGAAAGCGTTAAACTTCCTCCAGAACACAACATTGCTGTATCACTCTTATTATTGATAAAGAAAGATGACTCGTATGTTTTGAAGTATGCAGGAAAAGAAGTATTCCCTAAAGAGTTTTTAAATCTTGTACTAGTAACGCCTGTTGAGCTTTTTACTCGTAGGCTATAAGTGTCAGAACCAATTAAATTTGTCGGAACTGCATACTTAATTGTTTTTTGGGTTGCAGAAACATCAATAGTTTGAAGGAGAGTGGTTGCAACTGGAGAAGTAAAATTTCCCGCAGCGTCTGAAAGCTCAACTACGAAGGTAGTACCTGCGGGAAAATCTATATAACTAAAAGTAGCATAAAATTCGTTAAACGAATTACCAGCACAAAGCTTCTCTAATCCATCAAATGTTTGAGGAACTATGGTTTGGGCATAGGAATTCGATCTAGCAAATAGTAGAATGCTAAATAATATTAAAACTTTAAAAAAAGATAAAGTAATTTTTTGAATCATATAGTGCGTGTTCTTGCTAGATCTATACGCTCAAAAAACAAGATATCTATAACTGTTTCAGAGAAATCATACTTGTAATTTTCAATTACCTCTTTTGCAATAATTGAAGTTGCTGCAAGTGTTGAGTTCTCCTCACAATCATTAGATACAGTATTTGACTCAGCCGCTATAGTAAGGCCATCCTTGGGGGTGGACATCCCTACTATAGACTGATTTAAATTACTTGATTTGCCGTTTTCTACAACAGCATTATTAGTGTTGTTTTGGTTATTATTAGCCAAAGTTAAACCACACTCAGAAACAGCAGCCTTAGTAGGGTTTTCTGCTGTATTCTGTGCATATAGAGTTAACGATATAGGCGAAACCAAAAATATTATATATAAAAAATATTTTTTCGTAGATACCATTATGTCTTGATCTTTATTTGAGCCCTTAAGACGATACATAAATTGTGTCTGGGGACTTAATTAATAAAATTTACGCGTGGGAAATAAAAATCGAAACTATTTATCTATTACCGCTAGAAGCTGTGATTTTTCCTAATTGTAGTCTGAAATCTGGTTTTTTAGGATTGAAGATATCAATGAATGTTTCTTTGTTGTCACTTTGAGAGTAAACGTTAAAGAATACACTGTTTCCATACCAGCTTTCTAAATCTTCGTTATTAGAATTGTATTCAGTAAAGATGTTTCCTTTACATAAGTTAAAATACATTTCCTCAAATTTGATTTTTTTAAGGTTGGCATCATTGATTTCAGTTTTGCTATCTAATAATACTGCAGGATTGAATCCAGAGATTACACTTCTTTTCATTTCAAGAGAAGCATTTTCAGCTACATATACAGCCTCTTTTACTAAACCTGCTTGAATGTCAGCATTAATGTTTTCACTGTCATTAACCATTGTAATATTGCTCGCAACAACTAAAGTTTGTTTTTTAGTGAAGTCTGTTTCACTTTTCTTCTCAAAAGATCTTACCTCCATACAACGAGATCCGTCTTTAGTGCTTGAGAAGTAAGAAGATCTAACTGCTAAAGAGTTGAAGAAACGACATTGAACTCCTTGAGAGAATTTAAAGTCATCATTAACTGATTTATAAGAAACAAATTTTGTAACATTTAAGTCACCACCTAAGATTCCGAAAGAATCTCCTCCAGCGTAACTAACCATTACATTTTCAAGTACAGTCTTGTTTCCAACACCAGCAAGAGTTAAAGCGTTGAAAGTATCAGCTCCTTTTACTTTTTTACCAGCGAACTCGATTCTAACAAATCTTAAAATTCCTGAGTTAGAAGCTACATTGTCTCCACCATAAGTAGTCATTGTAGGATCAAGATCTAAGTTATAAGAACCTACATTTCCAAATTTATTGATTGGCGCATCTCCAAGGATTACGATTCCACCCCAGTCTCCCGCTTTTTTCATGCTGCGGTTTGAAGTAAATACAATTGGATCTGTTTCTAAACCATCAGCCACTAATTGTGCTCCTTTTGTGATTACCAATGTTCCTTTTGTTTCGAAATCACCAATAATTACAGTTCCAGGTTCGATAGTTAAAACAGCATTGTTTGTAACATAAACGTTTCCTTGCAGAACGTAGATATTTTTTTTCAGCAATTTAGTATTAACAGAAATGTTTCCTGCCAAAATTTGGTTTGCTTCTCCATAGTCAACTTTATTAGGCTTAAACTCGGTCCAGTTATTTAACCAATTAGTGTAGCCCATAATTCCTTTCTCTTGTTGAGCATTCATACTCGCAACCGTCAAAAGAACGCAGATTAATTGAGTAATTTTTTTCATGATAAGGGGGTATTACGGTTAATAATAAATTTGGGTATGCGCAAATGTAAAAACTCCTCTCGGGTTTTCTGAGATTTCAGAACCCTCGAGAGTGAGTTTCTTTTATTTTGTTTCTTGAATGCCTAGCTGGTATTCACTTAGACTTTTCAAAAAAGATTTTAAAAAATGCTTTATTACATTTCGTTCAAATCGTTGAACTCGTGTAATGATTTCAATGTACTTTCGTAGAACAAAATTGCAGCAATTAGATTTCCTTTATCAGAGTAAGGCATCATTTTTCTTTGGAATTCTACAGTTGTATCCAAAAATGTTGATGTACCTACCGCCTGAGCATCTAATACTTTTTTGTGTTCGTTATCGTCTGGAATACCAAGGTCAGCCATTGTAACTCCAGGTTTTGTAACCAAAGCAATGTAAGGGAGAGTTTTAACTAATACTTTAATACGCTCGATGTATAATTCCAAAAGTTCACCCTTTTGCATACCACTTAATTCTTTTTGATCATGGTATTTTCGGATAAGAGCAGTTGTACTGATAATACTTCTCGGTGCGTTTTTAGCTTGTGCAGAAACAGCCGCAGTAGTTAAGATAAAAAAAGCACTAAATAGAATAATTTTCCCTTTCATAGATTCTTATTTTATAATTGGTTGTTGATAAAAACAAAAATATATAAATTAACTTAAATTACAACCGTAATGATTTTTTTTTTCAAAAAATTTCCTTAAAAAAAACTTAAAAACTAACGTTATGTCGAGAAAATGTGCGTTTTAACGGGCATTTTGTTAAAAATGTTAATCAAAAATACGTAAGATATTAACTATAAAAAATATAAAATTAACTCTATAAATAATCAAAAAAACACCTTCGATTACCGAAATTGGAAAAAAAATATTAACAAAAACATCTTGATATTTACTCACTTGAAGATATATATTAACAAAATTCTGTCGAAAGTGATCCAAAAAAAATCAAAAAATCATTCGAAAACTTCGAATCTAAATTTGAAAATTGGAACGAATAAATAATCTTACTTCTGAAATTTTTGCCTACACATTTTCTTCTATCTTTGCGTCATGCAATTTTCTCAAATTTTAGGTCAAGATTACATCAAAAGCCACTTGATAAAAAGTGCTGCTTCTGGTAGAATTCCTCATGCTCAATTATTCGTTGGCCCAGAAGGAAGCGGCACATTAATAACTGCCATTGCTTATGCCCAATATATTTTATGCGGCAATACCGGTAATGAAAATTCAAACGGAAATGATTCTTGCAATCTAAAGTTTGATAACATCTCTCATCCCGATCTGCATTTTATTTACCCAACCGTTACAACCGAAGACGTAAAAACAAAACCAAAAAGTTTAGATTTTATTCAGGATTGGCGAAGCTTTATTCAAGAAATGCCTTACGGCGGTTTGTTCGATTGGTACAAAATTCTCGGTGTTCAAAACAAACAAGGGGAAATTCGTGTAGAAGATGCACAAGAAGTTTTAAAATCGCTTTCGCTAAAATCTTACGAGGGCGGCTATAAGATTATGATTATCTGGATGGCTGATAAAATGAATATCGCAGCCTCCAACAAACTTTTGAAACTTCTCGAAGAACCATCAGACAAAACGATGTTTATTCTGATTTCTGAAAATGAAGAAGATATTATACAAACCATCCGTTCAAGATGCCAAGTGATCCACTTTAGCGGGCTTCCAGAAAAAGTTATTGCCGACGCTTTAGTTAGCCAAGAAAACATAGATGCGGGATTAGCCAAAAAAATTGCGCATCAAGCTCAAGGGAACTTTAATAAAGCATTACACTTGTTAAAAGAAGATGATGACGATCTTCCGTTCGAACAATGGTTTGTCAACTGGGTTCGTGCTGCTTTTAGGGCAAAAGGAAATGCCGCAGCCATTCAGGATTTAATTTCTTGGAGCGAACAGATTGCTGCGCTGGGACGCGAAAGCCAGAAAAAATTTATTCAATATTGTATTGAAATGTTTCGACAAGCTCTTATGCTAAATTATCAGGCACAAGATTTAGTTTATATCGAACCAAAAGTGGATAAATTTAAATTAGAGAATTTTGCTCCTTTCGTAAACGGAAATAATATTCACGAAATATTCAAAGAACTTTCAGATGCTATGTATCATATTGAAAGAAATGGAAATGCAAAAATTATCCTTACCGATTTATCGATCAAATTGACTCGTTTAATTCATAAAAAATAATTCATAATGAACAATGTTGCCTCAATTTTGCTTTTGGCTTTTCTAGCTTTAACTTTTCTACAATCCGGTTACGAAAAGATTTTTTACTGGAAAGATAATGTCACCTGGCTAAAAGAACATTTTGCCAAAACGCCTTTAAAAAATCAAGTTCCGCTTGCCCTTTTACATTTATTGATTTTAGAATTGATTTCTGGAATTTTATGTGTTGTGGGCGCAATTCAATTGTTTACAAATAATGGCAGAGAATTTGGTTTTTATGGAGCTATCTTTTCTTGTATCTGTTTACTAATGATGCTTTTCGGACAAAGACTTGCAAAAGATTACGATGGTGCAAGAACCATTGTTATATATTTTATACCAGCTGTAATGGCTGTTTATTGGTTGAATTAATTCAACTAAAGTTTAAAAAAAAAGCCTCAGATTTTATAGATTGAAAATCTATGTGAATTGTAATCCCGATGGGTTTTCGGGAGTGGCATTAAAAAAAATTATTATAAAAAATGAATCCAAAACATCCTTCAGAATCCCTAACTATTTTAACTGATTTAGTTTTACCGAGCGAAACAAATCCTTTAAACAATCTTTTTGGCGGTGAGTTATTAGCCAGAATGGATCGTGCGGCAAGTATTGCGGCCCGCAGGCATTCTCGCCGAATCGTAGTAACGGCATCTGTAAATCACGTTGCTTTTAACAGAGCCATTTCGCTTGGAAGCGTTGTAACCGTAGAAGCAAAGGTTTCTAGATCATTCAAAAGTTCAATGGAAGTTTTTATTGACGTGTGGGTAGAAGACCGCGAATCTGGAAACAGAACTAAAGCCAACGAAGCAATTTATACTTTCGTTGCCGTAGACGACACCGGAAGACCAGTTGAAGTTCCAGCAATTGTACCTGAAACCGAATTAGAAATTCAGCGATTTGATGCTGCGCTTCGTCGTAAACAATTGAGTTTACTGCTGGCCGGAAAAATAAAACCAACCGACGCGACTGAATTAAAGGCTTTATTTGTATAGAACAATTTTGTGACAATTTGGAACAATCAAACTTCAAAAAAAGAAGTAATTTTACAAATTATAAAACTGATTAATAAAAATATAGAAGATTTTTCTTATTTTTATCCAAAAAGACAAAATAATAATTTAGATATTAAAAAAAATGAGTTCAGAGAAAGAAGCCAAATTAAAAGCACTACAATTAACGCTTGATAAACTTGATAAAACCTACGGAAAAGGAACCGTAATGAAAATGGGCGACAGAGCCATTGTAGAGGTAGAAACGATTTCTTCTGGCTCACTAGGTGTAGACTTAGCTCTTGGCGTAAACGGATATCCAAAAGGAAGAATTATCGAAATATATGGTCCAGAATCTTCTGGAAAAACAACTTTGACGCTTCACGCCATTGCAGAAGCTCAAAAAGCAGGTGGTATTGCTGCTTTTATCGATGCCGAACATGCTTTTGATAGAAATTACGCAGAGAAATTAAATGTTGATATTGAGAACTTAATCATCTCTCAGCCAGACAATGGAGAACAAGCTTTAGAAATTGCTGAAAACCTTATTCGTTCTGGAGCTATAGATATCGTTGTAATTGACTCTGTTGCGGCTTTAACTCCAAAAAGTGAGATTGAAGGCGAAATGGGAGATTCAAAAATGGGTCTCCATGCACGTTTGATGTCTCAGGCTTTAAGAAAACTTACTGGAACTATCAGCAAAACAAATTGTACAGTTTTCTTCATCAACCAGCTTCGTGAAAAAATCGGTGTTATGTTCGGAAATCCAGAAACTACAACCGGGGGTAACGCACTTAAATTTTACGCTTCTGTACGTTTAGATATTCGTCGTTCTGCTCAAATTAAAGATGGTGAAAACGTAATTGGTAACAGAACTAAAGTTAAAATTGTTAAAAACAAAGTAGCACCTCCATTTAAAACTGCCGAGTTTGACATTATGTACGGAGAAGGAGTTTCTAAAACTGGTGAAATCTTAGACCTAGCTGTTGAATTTGACATTGTTAAAAAAGCAGGATCTTGGTTTAGCTACGGCGACACAAAACTAGGACAAGGACGTGATGCTGTTAAAACTTTGATTAAGGATAATCCAGAACTTGCTGAAGAACTAGAAGTTAAGATTAAAGAACACATGAAAGAATTGGCCAATGCCTAAAAAATAAGTCTAAAAAAGACACTTTAAAAGCCGAGTGATTACACAAAAATCACTCGGCTTTTTTATTATGAAAAAAATTAAATTTCTACGCAACCTTTTTACTAAACCGCCATCTATTAAAAAAAAGCAGTTTGTAATTGGTACTGCCATATATCAATTGGAGTTTTTTTTAGAATTTACGTTGATTGGTTATTTGAGTAAAAAAATCCGTTAGTTGTTTAAACTAGCGGGTTTTTATCAAAAAATTCTGTTTTAATTACAATTCTAACGCAACCTTTTTAAATTTTCTGTATCTATAATAATGTGAAATTAACTTGAGTTAATAACCAAACTCTTTATTATCAACCATTAATATTTTTAATCATGAAAGAAAAAATAGAATTGTTGTACAATAAAAACCGAAGAAAAACCAAATTAAAATTTAAGAAAGTATTGCGTTTTATTTCAGAAAAGATAATTCACAGATAATAACTTTTGAATAAAAATAGGGGTTTTTAATTCAAAGAAAATCCGGCAGATAAATTAATCTGCCGGATTTTGTATTTTACATAATGTTTTTATGTTTATTTCTAAAAATCGATCAAACCATTGTAAATCATATTTCTAACTTGGTCTCGTAACTCTTTTCGGTTATCGCTTGTCAGACCTTTTGTTTCTACAAACGGCAAAATTCGAGCTCGCATTTTACCAGGACTTCCGCTCATAAACGTATATGAAAAACGCTCCTTGTTGTCCGGAAAAACAATCGGCACAATTGGAATCTGATGATCTATAGCCAATCTGAAAGCGCCATCCTTAAACTCATCTAGCAAAATGCTTTCGTCATCTGGAACTCCCCCTTCCGGAAAAATACAAATACTCAAACCTTGGTTAAGACGATTTTGAGCTCTTTTAAATACTTCATTTTTACTTTTAGAAGAACTTCTGTCAACCAAAATACAAGTACGTTTATAAAAAAATCCAAAAAGCGGAATCTTCACCAATTCTTTCTTTCCAACAAAAACGAACGGATTTTTTATAAGTGCCAGCATCAGCATAATATCAGTCATTGAGGTATGATTAGCCACAATCATATAACTTTTCCCTTTAATGAGCTTCTGTTCACGTTTTACGGTGTAATAGAAACCCATTCCGAAAAGGATAAATTTAGCCCAAATGCGGGCCATTTTAAAGAAATACGGATATCCTTTCTCAGAAAGGATAGAAATAAGCAAAAAAGGCAACATAATGAGTATTGGAATCGCCATCAAGACATAAAACCAAACTCTCCAAAGAATCCAAAAAGCAATTTTAAATATTTTCATAGCTTCAAATGTAAGAAAACAGAAATGAATTCTAAACAAGATTTTTTTTCTAGTGTAAGGCTTCTTTTAACGCAAAGCTCACAAAGTATTTTCGCAAAGTTTTTAAAGCAATAAATGTGAAAATTTGCTTTGCTATAAGTTCGCAAAGCTTTATCTATAAATTATTAGCAACTCTTCTAATACCATTTTTTAATAAACTTTCACTGAAATTTATGAGCAAGCCAAGTTTAAAATTTCCTAATCTTAAATAGGTTAATGTTTGTGTTAAATGGTTGACAGTTAGTGATTCAACACTTTTGATTTCAATTAGGAATTTGTTCTCTACAAGCAAATCAATCCGATATCCGCAATCGAGTTGAACTTCTTCAAAAACTAATGGCAAAGCTTTCTCTTTTTCTACAAGAAGTCCTCTTTGTTTAATTTTATAAAACAAACATTCCTTATAAACATTTTCCAATAAACCTGGTCCGAGTTTTTTATGGACATCTATAGCAAGGCCAATTATAATATTTGATATTTCGTTTTCTGTCATATTCAAAAATCAAATTTATAAATATTTTCCTATTTTTAAATTCTAACAATAATACTTACGCATAAAAGATTATTTTGCTTAAGATGAAGCTTTGTGAACTTACAGCAAAGCGGTTCTTTCAGAAATAAGCTTATTTCCTTTGCGAAAAACCTTTGCGCACTTTGCGTTAAAAAACATACAGTAAATTGGTAAAACTTTAACCAAAATCCTTATGAACTTTGCGGTTATAAAAAACTTCACGAACTTTGCAATTAAGAAAAAAACGAGAATGGCAAAAATACTTACTGGTGTTCAAAGTACAGGAACACCGCATTTAGGAAATTTATTAGGAGCAATTATTCCGGCAATTGAGTTATCAAATGATCCAGCAAATGAATCTTATTTGTTTATTGCCGATTTGCATTCAATCACTCAGATTAAAGATGGAAAAACTTTAAGAGAAAACACTTATAGCACAGCTGCGGCTTGGCTTGCTTGTGGTTTAAATCCTGAAAAAGTTACATTTTACAGACAATCTGATGTGGTTCAAACTACTGAATTAACTTGGTACTTAAGCTGTTTTTTCCCGTTTCAAAGATTGACTTTAGCACATTCTTTCAAAGATAAAGCAGATCGTTTAGACGATGTTAACGCGGGACTTTTCACTTATCCGATGTTGATGGCTGCCGATATTTTATTATACGACGCTGAATTTGTTCCTGTTGGAAAAGATCAGTTGCAGCATTTAGAAATTACTCGTGATGTCGCAGCACGCTTTAACCACCAAATGGGCGAAACTTTTGTTCTTCCTGAAGCAAAAATTCAGGAAAACATTATGCTGATTCCTGGAACAAATGGCGGGAAAATGAGTAAATCTGCTAATAACATCATAAACATTTTCTTGGATGATAAGGCTTTACGCAAACAAGTAATGAGTATCGAAACTGACAGTACCCCGCTTGAAGCGCCAAAAAATCCAGATACTTGTAATGCATTTGCAATTTATTCTCTTTTAGCAAACGAAGAGCAGACTGCCCAAATGAGAGCAAATTATTTAGGTGGGAATTACGGTTACGGTCATGCCAAACAAGCTTTGTTTGAATTGATTACAGAAAAATTCAAAACTGAAAGAGAGAAATATAACTACTACATCAACAACCTTGAAGAAGTGGACGCTTTATTGAAAAAGGGCGCTGCAAAAGCTTCTGTAATTGCTGATGGTGTTTTAGCAAAAGTTAGAGAAGTTTTAGGATTTGAAAAATAATTCAAAAACTATCTTTTAAAGAAACGCTGATCATTTTAAATTTGGTCAGCGTTTTTCTTTTAACATTGATTTTAATTATTTTTTTGTAACTTCAAGTATATTAATCATTTAAAAACAAAAAATGGATAAGTATATTGAAGATTATAATGTTCCGCCATATTTATTTCAAGTCTTGAATATACTATTCGGCTTATTGGCGATTTATATTCTATATCGATTGTACAAACATTTTACAAGAAAATAAATAGGATTTTCTGCGTTAAATTGACTCAAAAAGTTTTCCTGGAAGTGGTCTAATAACGCCTTTTAATTCCATGCCAATCAAAATCCCAGACAGCTTGAAAATTGGAATATCGCATTCAATTGAAATGATATCTAATAATTCTTTCCCATTTTTTTGAAGAAAATCATAAACCTTTTGTTCTTGAGGTTCTAAATCAATAAAAAGCTGTTTCTGAATATTTTTCGGCTTTTCTTTAATATCCCAATTCAGCATATAGATTAAATCTGCAGCACTTGTTAATAGATTAGCTTTCTGCGTTTTAATCAAATTATTACAACCTTGACTGTATTTATCGGTTACTCTTCCCGGCACGGCAAAAACATCTCGATTGTATTCGTTGGCCATATTTGCAGTAATTAACGAACCGCCTTTATCGGCAGATTCTATGACAATTGTTGCTTCTGTCATTCCAGCAACGATGCGATTTCGACGAACAAACTTCTCTTTATCAGGATTAGAATCGCTCCAAAACTCCGTTATAAATCCACCATTCTCTTCCATTTTTGCCATGTATTTTTTATGCGTTCGCGGATAAATCTGATTCAGTCCATGAGCCAGCACGGCAACAGTTTGCAAGTCATGGTCCATCGCTGCTTGATGTGCCACAATATCAACTCCATAAGCAAAACCACTAACGATAACAGGATCTAACGGAGCTAAATCTTCTATGAGTTTTTTACAGAAATCTGTTCCGTAAGAGGTAATCTGTCTAGTGCCAACAATACTAATTAATCTTTTTTTCTTGAAATCAAGATTACCCGCAGTAAAAATTAGAATTGGAGCATCGAAACAATGCTTAAGTCTTTCTGGATAGTTTTCATGCTGAAAAAAAGAAACCTGAATATTATTGTTTCTTATAAATGATAGTTCCTTGTCGGCTTTTTCGAAAATAGTTTTATCCTTAAGATTCTTAATCAAAACTGATCCGATTCCGTCAACAGCTGCCAAATCAGAATTCTTAGCTTTAAAAATGGCAGAAGCATCGCCAAACGAATTAAGCAATTTCTTGCCCATTATATCTCCCACTCCATCAACCTTTAATAAGGCAAGCAAACTAAATAATTCCTGATCGCTCATTGTTTTAACATTATGTAAAATAGAAAAAATAAATCTACTTCTTTTGAAGGGCAAATATCCATAAAACAAAGTAATTTCTTAATAAAATTTAAAAATAAATTATAGAAACATTTTTTAAAGTGCGTAATAGTAAGTGTAATTAATTGAAAACGAATTGTATAAAAATAATTCTGAATTGTTAATAAAAATTGTGAATAAAATTTTGATAACTATACGCGTTGGCTAACTTTGTTAACATGAAAATCGAAGTATATATCTCACAGTTATTGTATCGTTATCAGTGTGTAACGGTTCCAGGATTTGGTGCATTTTTAACCGAAACACATTCGGCGCAGATAAATGAAAGCACTAATTCGTTTTTTCCTCCAAAAAAAACCATTTCTTTCAACAGCCGTATAAAAAACAATGACGGATTATTGGCAAATCATATTGCACAAGCAGAAAAAACATCTTATGGTTTTGCTGTAAGCGCAATTGCATTTGAGGTTTTGAACTGGAAAAAAACATTGGAAGAAGAAGGCGTAATTCTTTTAAAAAACATTGGAGAACTACGTTTAAATTCTGAAAGCAATATTGTTTTTAAACCAAACGACCAAACCAATTATCTGGCAACTTCTTTTGGATTAAGCCCTTTCGTTTCTCCGATGGTGAAAAAAGAGGCTTTTGAGAAAAAAATCGAAAAGATCGCGGCAAAAGAAAAAGATGCTGTTTTATTATACGAAAACGAAGAAGAAACTAAATCTTCAAACCCGTTCTTGCGTTATGCAGCAATTCTAGTTCTGGGACTTGGAATTACAGGAAGCATTGGTTACCCATTATATCAAAATCAAATCGATAACCAAACACTTGTTGTAGAACAAGCGGTTCAGAAAAAAGTACAGAACAAAATTCAAGAAGCAACTTTCTTCATTAAAAGTCCGCTTCCAGCTGTGACACTTTCTGTTGATTCTGCTAAAGTTGAAACTGTTGAAACAACAATGCCTTATCATATTATGGCTGGTGCTTTCAGAAGTGAAGCTAATGCTAGAAAAGCTTACAATCAACTCATCAAAGATGGTTTCAAAGCAAGAATGCTGAAAGAAAACAAACATGGTTTATTTCCTGTTTTGTACGGAAGTTATGCTACAATGAAAGAAGCTGAACAAGCTCAAAAAGAAATACAAAAAGGCGAAAATCCACAAGCTTGGATTCTAGTCGAAAATCTATAAATCAAAAAAAATCCCGTTTCAAAAGAACGGGATTTTTTTTGTATCTCTCTATCATCCACTGTTTATCGTGAAACAATTTTCGCATCTTGAGATAAAATTTCTTTTTCTGACTGATAAACAATCAGCATCGCAGGAGCTGAACCTTTTTCACCCAAAACAATGAAATGACATTCATATCTGAAATTACCTTTTTTAAATTCGTAATGATGATTCCCACCAGTTCCATCAGCATGAAAAGTTCCTTTTTCAATTACTAGATCTGGTTTGTCAGTCATCTTCTGGTTCAGAGACCATGATGCATATCGATAGTTATCATTTCCCAAATCATCAATTCGAATTCTGAATTTAGAGGTTTCGAGAATTGCGACAGGTTCTTTAAAATTTGATAGTGACGGATTTACATTTTTTTTCTGTTCTGAGATCTTTGAATTTTTCAACTTCAATTCTTCCTCAGACTGATGATTTATACTGATGATTCTTCCATCCGTATCGATCCACAAATCACCTTGATTAAGCATAATTCCTCTCCAGCCCACTTCTGACCAATCTTTTGCTGGATTTGATTTTACAATTTTTTCAATCAAAACTTTATCAAAAATCTGATTATATCTTTTTATAAAATCGGCTTTGTCTTTCACTGGCGGAATTGGATATTCACGTTTGAACGGAAATTTTACTCGATTTGCAATTGCTTCTTTATCGTTGCTTTTTACCTCAAGAATAAATTTCGAAATGAATTTTTGGTATTCTGGTTTCAAATCTTGCGCATTCAGAAACGAAGAACTAAAAACCAAAATTGTTAGCAATAATTTAAATATTTTCATACCAGAAATAATTTAATGCGTTAGTAATTAGAGTTTTGAAAAACTGAAAACACTGTTTCACGTAGGACGCTCCAAAAAATCAATTTATGCTCGCTTTGAACATTTTCAATTCGTCCCAAGTAAATTCATCTCCATATTTTTCTTTCAAAGGACTCAAAGATTCTTCCTGATAAAACTGAAACGCCTCACGCAAAGCCAAAATTTTATCATAAGGCAAAACATCAGTGATTTCAATTTTCTTCGCTTGAATAAGTCTAATCAAATGCCCTTCGATTGTTTGAACATTCAATTTACGCATTCTCGCAATATCTTCAACCGAATTTTTCTCCATCCACAAATCATATGTTTCTTCGACTGTCGTTTTTTTAGCCGTTTTAAGCTCATTTTTTTCCGCTTTAGCTGATTTGTATCGAACAACAGGCTCTTCTGTTCTAAAAATGTCTGTATTTGTCGTTTTCAGCTCTTCTCGGATTCTTTCCGCTTTGTTCGTTTTGTAATTTTTAATATTTGGCGACGAAAGCTTTTCTTTACTGATAGCTTCGCCTGCAACTACTACTTCAATTAGTAATTTGGCTTTCATCAATCTCAAAACGGCTTTTGTCTGGAGATCTTCTAAAAAATTAAGCTCTTCGTAGAACTCTTTTACTTTTTTAAATTTTTGAATTTCAGCTATTTTATAAATTAGATCATCAACCAATTTGTCCATTGGTTTGAAAAAATAATCGTAGGCCGCTTCTACCCTTTCTTTCACAAAAAACAGATCGACCGTTTCTTTGATGAAAATTTTATTTAGCTGTGCAATGAATTTCTGCGAAGGATCTAAAAGCTGTTCCATAATTTCCATTCGTTTATGTGCCCAAACTGCATGTTTCGTTTTTTCGGAACCTGCCGCATTTTCGTTATAACTGAAACGATGATTTCGCCATTCTTGCGCCAATTCACCCCAATTAAAACTGTTAACCAAATAGTTGTGGATAAAATTTTTGGTTTCGAAATGAAGAGAATTCTTTAAATCCTGTTCTGTTGCCCGATTCAAAGCATAATCCATCACATCTTGATCGTTAGAAACACCATTCATCTGCATCGGAGAAAGCAAAATAAGCCCATTTAAGGAACGCAAACGCGAAAGTGCTACATAGGCTTGCCCGGGCAGAAAAACTTGCGATACATCGTGCGCTGCTTTGTCAAAAGTTAAACCTTGGCTTTTGTGTACCGTAATCGCCCACGCCAGCTTGATCGGGTAATGCGCAAAAGTTCCTAAAACCTCCTCTTCAATATCTTTGGTTTGTTCGTTGACTTTGTAGCGGATATTTTTCCATTCGTACTTTTCAACTTCCAATGTCATGTTCTCTTCTGGAAAGTGAACAAAGATTTCTTCCTCTGAAAGCGATTTGATAACACCCATCTTTCCGTTGAAATATCTCTTCTCAAAAGACAGATCATTTTTGACGAACATGATCTGTGCGCCAACTTTCAATTTCAGTTCTTCCTCAACTGGAAATATCTTTTCAGGAAAATCTCCCACCACAAATGGCGTATAAATATATTCTTTTCCATCTAAATCATTGATTGACTGTAAGTTGATAGAATCAGCTTTGGCATTATGGGTTGTTAGAGTGATATAGCCTTTGTTCTCTTTAAAGTCAAAATCTGGCTTAACGTACTGATTTAGAATAGCTATGTCCTCTGGAGTGATCTGGTTATTTCGTAAATTGTTCAAAACCGAAATAAAAGCATCATCGGTCTGGCGGTAAATTTTTGACAATTCGATATAAATTGGCGGATATGTTTGCAAAACA
>Ga0099824_1002298_pt1 | contig 27875 bp, 8 predicted proteins | sample SiratrowhiteBW_FD_76837 | JGI IMG/M metagenome (GOLD analysis project Ga0099824, IMG submission 76837) | Root nodule microbial communities of legume samples collected from California, USA - Siratro white BW | ecosystem: Host-associated > Plants > Roots > Nodule | place: USA: California...
TCATTAGCAGAAGTGTATGGATAGCTGTTGGGGGTGATGGAAAATGTCTTGTCTAAAAAATCAGAGTGGTCCAATGGTTTTCCTGTAGCCAAACCATTGGACCAAGACACAGCGGTGTACGAAGAACACTTGTTCTAAATAATCTTGTAAAGTAACTATTACAAAATTTCAAAATATATAATTCAAATAATAGAAAAAAAAAGTACCTATCAATGCATTCCAATAACTATATATATTGGTAAGTCAACAATAAATGAAAAATAATTTATAGTATATAATCACTACTTACAAATAACTTAAAACATATATTTAATTTTTAAAGAAAAAAACTAATATATTAAAAAATTCATTTAATATTTTTAAAATGTTAAAGATAAATACATATTTTACTTGTAATGTATAATATAAAATTAATTAATTTTCTACTTATGTAGTCATTGTAGTTTAAGGTTAAAATGTTCATAAAAATATCATTTAAAAAATATGCTAAAACAATTTTAATTTAAAAATATTGCGATAAAGAGTATTAAAAATAAAAATCAGTGAATCTGAAATAAAACTAAAATGTAATGTTACTGTATAAGGTGCGAGTATTTGTTAAAAAATTTCAGGCTTTTGATGATCTAAAAACTTGACCACAGGCTTCTAATACACACACAAAAAAAAAATAAAAATACAACAAATTAATGAATTCATAATAGCATTTAAAAAACATTGCTAAAACTTAGAACATAAGTAGTGATAAAAAAAAATGTATTGTTTTACGTTCCAGCAAATCAACCAAAGTTTTAAATTAGTCACGTGCAAATGCAAGTGCCTAGAAAGTTTGTAAACACGTGAAGAAACCGTTTGCAAACATAACTAAAATGTCAAGTAATTTCCAATTTAGGAATTTAAACTCATCTTGAACCCACAATAAAATATTATCAAAGATTAATTAACTAATTAACTCTGTAAGTATTATAAAAAAAAAAACTAGTAAGAAAATATACCTAATTAAACAATGTGTGAATTGTGATGTATAAACAAGTGGCGTGTACGAAGGAATAGATGACTACATGTGAAACCTAATGGTATAATGCATTGACATGTAATGTTTGGATTTTAAAAATTTCAACTTTGGTGTTGCGTTCACTTGATTTTGATCCTGAGATTCACACGTGGGTCTTGATGAACATGAACCCACTTGGATTTAAAATTTAATTTAATGTGTTTTTTGTTTTTTTTTTTTTCAAAAGTCAACTATGCTCAAGTAAACCCATATCCACTTGAGATATTAATTATTTGACATAATATATGTGTCTAAAAGTTAATGCTCTTTTGCACACCATTTCAACTTGAGCCAAACCTTCTACCTAGTTATTAGTATTTTTTTTTTATAACCTTCTTTAATGTTATTATAATGGTATATTTGAGCGTCATTCCACTATTAATGTTAACTACTCAATACTCACCTTGGGTAGTTATTGCTAGTAAAGATTATCTTTTTAAAAAAATTAATAATATTGTGGTGGATGTTTCATGTACTACATTCGAGGATTAAAATATATCATTGTCTTTATTAAGTTATTACCACTTATATTTTTTAATTAATATATAACAAAATAAAATTGTAATCAATGTATAAACATATTGTATATATTTTAATGAAAAAGAAAACTTCCTTCTCCTTTTAAATAGAGAAATCCACTGTTATTACATTTAATCTTTTTTTATTTTCTAATGATTATATTGTCTAAAGGCGCTCATGTATTTCATATAATCTTCTTGTTCTCACAATTAACCATAATTACTCCTTAAAAAATAACACTCCTTAAAAAATAACTATTTACAATTGTGTGTACTTGTATGAATTCATATAAACAAATGTACAAATGTGTTTTATGATCTACCTATTTTTATAAATTATTCTACATAAAAACATACAAATCAGTTTAATGACCCTTGTGCAATATTAGATTGTGCAATATTAGATCGAATTATTAGACAAGACAAGGTTATAAAATCTTTTATTATATTATATATCATATAGGAGAAAAGATTCATCTATATTAAAGATGTAAAGTTAATTAAATTACCTATTGTGTGGTAAGACATGATTTTACTGTAAAATAAAAACTATTGAAAATGTGTATAGATATGATGATTTTAGTTTTTTTTTAACCTTTTAAATAACCATTATTATCATATTATAGTAGTCATATTCTCCGTACATTTACATCGATAACTTGACAATGACAGTTATATTATCACATGTTTTGTAATGATTTTTTTGTAAGAAACATCAATCTCTTCTTATTGATAAGTTATTCCAGCTTCCTATACTTGTTGCAAATTCTTTTTATCATGCGATTCACTCACTAGTTGTAACAATATATAATATATGTTCTCCTTCTTATATATAATTAATGAATTTTCTATTTTTATATTTGTTTGATATAAATATTTCGTGAAACATTATGACAAGTGTTTAATTGTTGCATGTAGGTAGTGATTTTTCTAGTGAAATAATTATTTCGAAAGGGTTACAAGTGTCTCAAATATCAACATTCACCAAAGTTTGGAACACTTGTGGGGTTGAGTAGCATTAGAACAATGAGGAATATTGAGAAATATTTAAAAGCTTTATTATGTTAATGATAAGAAACTTTTTCAATGGATTCTTGTGATAAGAGATATGTGTGTACAAATACAAATAATCTTATTTTAAAGTAACTAGTTGATTTCACACTTGTATAAAATAGTGTAGAGTATTTGTCGAGATGGTACTGTATATGTTTGGCTAACAACACCTTATGATTATAAAGTTGTAGGTCATACTATCTCAATAACATAAAACAACAAAAATTTGTCACGTGATCATTATTAGAAACATTCAGGAAAAAATACCAATAGATTAAAGAAGAATGAAAATTGAATAAAACCCACAAAAGGAATTAACTCTACCTTCAACACAAAGCTTTAAGACTTTGGGTTGATGGTGGTGTCATTCACTTGTATGGGTCTAAATCATGACTCATTGTGTTTAAGATTTTCTCGATTTTTTTATCAAGTGATATCAAAGCCGATGTTTGTCTGTGTGGCTTGCTCAAATGAGTAGAGTTTGATTCCTACATCAAAAGTCTTTTTGACTAAATTTTTAAGCAAGTGTGTCCCATAATGATGATGATACTTTAAAAGGGTAGTTTGTGCGGTACTCATATTTAAAAATGTTTCGTTTGAGAGAAAATGTACCAATATAAAATGAATTCACATTTCAAGAGAAGATTGTTAGAAATTCAAATATATAAATTTAGCTCTGTATTAAATAAAAATTTAAGTTGGACAACATATAAAAAATAAGACATATACATATGAGTGTAACACAACTTCAATAAAAAATACATAAAACTAAATTCGTATCACTTATCAAATACAATTGAATTCGTCACATCCATGCACAACTTCAATTGTTATTGATTTGTAAGTATCTCACCCATATAACTTTAATTAAACTATGAAACTAATACTAATCAAAGTCGTGACTAAAGTGGTAAAAAGTAATTATAACTTATACGTCATTGAAGCGGTGAATCATCAACATTACTTTCTTTATGTCAACATGGAATTAATTTCAACATTCCAAGAAGAGTCAACATGGAAAGGCTCCACACTCAGCGTGGTGCTACTACGATGATCTAAATGAGTATTTCTGGTTATTTTTCTTTAGAATCTTATTACTAAAATTGACTTTGTTGCTTTGCTTAATCATTAATTTACAAAATCTACTTTTTGTTGCAGGTCATCTGATTGCTTTTCTCTTGGATGGCCCATGCGTAGTGATGGTGAATTTTTTGAATCAACTTCTGATTTGGCATAGGTATCTACATCCAAAGAAGCTACTGGCCTGTAATATTTTTTAATGAATTAAACATTTACCTTTTCACAAAATATCTATATTATTTGATAATTTAAAAAATAATAATCCATTATGCATTATCAATTTTTAATTAAAATTGACCTAATTTATAACTTTAGGTGTTTTTAATTTTTTCAATTAAAAAAAATGGAAGACAAAAAATAAAAGTAACAACAAACAGTTGACACCAAAGTCAAATGGAAGAGTGTTTTTTTGGAAAAAAATAAAAATTATTTTGTGCACTCAATAAAAAACATTTTTTAATTAAAGATTTAATTAAAATTACTCAAGATATTTAAACCTTAATTAAATGTAATATTTAATATAACTATAATTAATTGTTTATTTTCGTTACTAATACCCCATTTTCATTAGCAGAATTCTATGGATAGCTGCTGGGTGATTGAGGGAAATGTCTTGTTTTAAAAATCAGACTGGTCCATTGGATCAGGGCACAGACGCACAGTGGTGTATAAAGAACACTTGTTCTAAATAATCTTTTACACAGTCATCTTGGGTAGTTGTTGCTAGTGAAGATTATCTTTTGAGAAAAATGTAATAATAATGTGATGGATGTTTCACGTACTAACTTTGAAGAGCAAAATATATCGTTGTCTTTGTTAAGTTATTACCACTTATATTTTTTTATTAATATATAACAAAATAAAATTGTAATCATTGTATAAAAATATTGTATATATTTTAACGAAAAAGAAGACTGTAATGACTCCCTCCCCTTTTTAAATAGAGAAATCCCCCACTGCAATGTACTATTAGATTTAATCATTTTCATTTTCTAAAGACTATGTTTATCTAAAGGCTCATGTATTCTATATAATATTCTTCTTATCATAATTAACCATTCTGAAAAAAAAAACTATTTAAAATTGTATGTTTTGTAAATTCATATGAACGAATATACCAATATGGCTCCTTTATGATCTAACCATTTTTATAATTTATTCTACATAAAAACATACAAATCTATTTACTGATCATAAACTCTTATGACCTTGTGATATTAGAACAAAATATTGGACAAGGCAAGGTCATAAAATCCTTTATCATATAGAAGAGAAGATTTATCTATATTAGATCTAAAGTTAATTAAATTACGCATTCAACAACTTTCATAAGATTCTAAATTTAATTGGTTTAATTTCGTATGAATTTTGGTTTTTCATTCAAGTGTTGGAATTAGTTTTTTTTTTTTTAATTACCAATATAGGTCATTTCTATTTCATCGACACTATTACGTATTGAAGGAATCGTGTTGATGATCTGACTCTAGTGTCCATACATGTTAAAGGAAGAAATCATGGTTGAGTATTATGACTTTAGTAAAGAATAATACGATTTTAATTGGTATTAATTTTAGGATTTAATTGAAGTAGTTGTACGGTGAGATGCAACTTTAGTGTGAAATAAGAACTATTAAAAGTGTGCATGAACAATGATTTTATAGTTGTTTTTGTTTTACACGGTAAATAACTACCATTATTATATATATTTTCCTTACATTCACACACCAATAACTTGATAATGGATAATTGTATCACCACATATTATACATTTTTTTTTTCAAGAAATCGTTAATCTCTTTCCATTGATCTTCATGTACCTGCTACAAATTCTTCTTGGTCTCCAAGTATCCATAATGTGATTCACTTACTTGGAGCACGTATGGCAGTGGAGTGAACTATCAAGGTATCAGAACCATGAGGAATATCTCAAAGCTTTTCTTATGTTGGGTTGCCATAGCCAACCAATAATAAGAAATTTTTTAATGAGTTCTTATGATAAAAGATGTGTGCACAAATATAAACAATTGCATTTTAAAGCAATCAGTTGATTTCGCATTTTATAGAATAATATGAAGATTTGTCCAGACGTCTTATCTATGTTTGACTTTATAAATACTTCTATAAATACCTTTATGATTACAAATTGTAGGTAGGTTATATTATCTCCATAATACCAAACAACAAAAACCTGTTTCAGAATTATAATAATGACTAATGTAACTAACAAAGAGAAGGTCAAGAAATAAAACTTGTAAAGTGTTTGACTTATGTATGTAAGTGTGACATGAGTTCATTATAAAACAAATATAACTGAATTTGTATCACCTATTAAATTATTAAACATAAACATAAGTAAATTCGTGATATCCATACACAACTTCAATTGTTCTTAATTTGCACTCAAATCATATCTCACCTATAACTTTAATTAAATTCTAAAACTAATACTAATTAAAATCATCTTCTGACTACACAACTTCAATTTTATTTTTGTGCAAAAGTTGTGAAACTAGGTCACAACTTATTTTTTTACTAACAAAAATGGTAGATTACCAACACTACTTCCTTCAAACAAATTTGTGTAAAAAAACATAACTTACTCTTACTAGAAATTAAATTCTTTTATTTATTTTTGTCATTTGTACATGAATTTCAAATAGATACATTATGAAAGTGTTTCACAAAACATCTCATAACCAAAATGGTCTTATAAATAACCGTATTGTTTATTTCTATAACCAACTTAGAAAATGAATTGATCCATGTATAACATAGTAATAAATATAAAATAATCTACGAAAAAAATGTTTGGTTAATAATAATAATAATAATAAATCCTAACTCACTAAATATAAATATAAGTTTAATACTAATTTAAATATTTTAAATTTAAGTTTACTACTAATTTAATTAATTATGCTAATTGAACAAATATAAGAAAATTTTAAGAGAATATCAAACACAAATAAACCAATAACTCAATTTGCTATAACAGGGTGATAAAAAGTTATATTAAATAGTTTGGGGGTCATGTATATTATTTTCATAACTTTTATTTCACGAATTTAAGTTTTATTAATTAACTTTTTTTTAAATCATATAAAAAATAATAATTTGATTGCATCAAGTGTTGAGAGTAGACAATCCATGCAAATGTTTCAATCCAAACCATACAAGTGTGAAAATGGCGAGAATTTGAAAGTACCACATGGCATATAATATATTTGTTGTGCAGGGACAAAGTTGGAGCCAAAGAGCAGGGCTGGTGAATTGGTTAGTTACAAATAGACAGAAGAGGAAAACGGACTTCCATTGAAATTCCATTCTCTTTCCTTCTCTTCTCTCAGTCTCTTCTCTCTCATCACTTTCTCTTCCCTTCACATCCGTAAACTGTGTTCTTCCAGTCATTCTCACTCTCACGTTATCTTATCATATATTTCCAGATCCTTCTTTCTCTCATTTTTTTTCTTTCAATCTTCACCTTCATTTCTGTTTCTCTCACTTCACCATTCCTTCTATTCACAATGCTCATTCATGCAGCGCCCTACACCACCGTCATCTGAGATCCAATATTTCGATTCTTTAATTTCCCGCGTTACGGAACAGGTACACATCTTGAACAATATCTCACCACTATTATTGTTTATACATTGAAGAAAATCTTAATGTGTAGACTATACTGTTCATGGAATTGTTTTGAAAATGTTAAATAATGTTCTGATCAACAAAATGAGAGGTGAAATGTGTGTGTATATATAGACGCTGGAGAGAAACAATGTCGACTTCGGATCATAATACACTGAATCGGCGTCCATCAAGAAGTGCCGCAACCACTACATTTTCTCTGGAGGTATTCGACAATGAAGTAGTGCCTTCCTCACTCGCCTCCATCTCGCCAATTCTCAGAGTCGCCAATGAGATACAGAGCGAGCGTCCAAGGGTTGCTTATCTCTGTATGAACCAATAATCAACCATAACTTTGTGATTATTATTGTTGTCAGCATAATTAATTGTTAATTACTTTGTTGTGAAATTAAATCATATATAAATATGTGCAGGTCGGTTCTATGCCTTTGAGAAAGCGCATAGGCTGGACCAGAGTTCCAGCGGGCGTGGCGTTAGGCAGTTTAAGACCTTGTTGCTACAACGATTGGAGAGGGTAAGGAAATGTTATCTTTTAAAAATTGTTTATATGAAATATGAAATCTGCAGTCGGTTCAGCATGCAGGAATGCAATGTTTACTTATCGGCCTAATGTTGAGAGAATTTTTTTATTACATATAACTTTTGCAAATATTATCATAGTTTTTTACACTGTAGTATACTATGAGATTACATTATATTATAGTTTTCTGAGAAAAAAAGTTAAAAAGTAAATACATAGTAGTTGAGGAGAGGGTTTATAAGATCCACATAACAATATATAATTTTACAAATTGTAATCATAATTGTTTCACTATATTATGCCATTATATTATATTTTTTTTAGAAAAAGTTACAAAATAAATATATAATAAATTGTAATGTCTTTATCATATAATAAGTAAAACCAATACATGTACACACAACATATTTTTTTACAAAGATATTGAATCATAAATTTATTGTTTTTGATAATTGTTACAAAATATGCTAATAAGTGTTTTTAAAAAATTGATATGACAAATGCTTCCATTCCTCGTCGAGAATTATTAAACTTAACATAAATATTTGTAAAACATTTTTTTAAATAATTAATTCTTTAAGAAACTTATAAAAATTGATTATTGAAAGATTAAATAATTTTTTTTATCTTTTTATAAAATAATATCACAACTTCTCCTATTCTTAAAATCGATATTCACTTTTTTATATTTTGAAAAATGTTACTCATCTTGTGTTACTTATATATTAAATATATCATAAAAAATAATATTTTAAAAAAAATATAAATTTATTATAAAAACATAAAAAGTTATATTATTAAGAAAACATTTTTTTAATACAAAATAGTTACAAAATAAATAGTTAATAAATAAACACTTTTTTTAAATGATAAGCACAAATAAACTACACAATATCTCCAAAACAATATAATAAAAATGAGGTCAAAGTCTAAAAAAAAAAGTTTGTTCACATGAAATTTTGGAAAATTTATCATTCTATTATAGTTTTTCAAAGAAATTACTAGAATAAATAATTTTAAATTTTGATACATCGTGATAAGTGAACACAGCTTCCTCATACGAATAATTTTAATTTTTCATAATACAAAAATCATGTTGGGTATATATAACTTTATTTTATATAATTTTTTTGGTTATAATAAAAAGATTAAAAATTATAGTTATGAAAACACAACTTGATATTATAATTTTTGTACAATTTGTCATTTTAATAATTTCTTCAGCGAATTATAAGATAATAGTAAATTTTCCTCATTTTATTCTTATTCTTTTTATTAGTTTCAAAATTAACTTTCTTGTGGAATAGGACAATCCAACTAGTCTTGCTTCGCGGGTTAAGAAGACAGATGCAAGAGAAATTCAGTCCTATTATCAGCAATACTACGAACATTATGTCAGAACTCTCGATCAGGCGGAGCAGGCAGACAGGTAATTAAGTACATGCTAAGTTATATATGAAGTTTGACACTTGTAACTAAGAGTTCCATCTCTAACCTTGAAATCGGAATTCACTTGCAGAGCCCAACTCAGCAAAGCTTACCAGACTGCTGGGGTTCTATTTGAAGTGCTCTGTGCGGTCAATAAGACTGAGAAGGTTGAGGAAGTTGCTCCTGAGGTTAGTCTCGGTTCAAATTACCCTTTATGTTCTAATCTGTTCTGTTGTGACAATAAGGTGTTTTATTTTGCTGTGTTCCCCTTATCAATATTCGATTTTTATGTTCAGATTATTGCAGCAGCAAGAGATGTCCAGGAGAAGACGGAGATTTATACGCCTTATAATATTCTTCCTCTGGATGCCGCTGGTGCTTCCGTGCCAATAATGCAATTTGAAGAGGTTTTGTGCCTCAAGATCTTGAGTATTTATGTTTTATTTGACATTGCACTGAGTTTTTTTTTGGCTTTCTTTCTCACTAGATTAAGGCTTCTGTTAGTGCACTTTGGAATACTCGTGGCTTGAACTGGCCTAATTCATTTGAGCTACAGAGGCAGAAAACTGAAGATTTAGACTTGCTTGATTGGCTTAAAGCCATATTTGGTTTTCAGGTATGTATGTTGATCGTCAACCGAATGAGAAGATTTGTGACTGAATAGGTTGTTGTTTGACCTCCGTAAATTGTTAATGTGTTTGGTTTGTGGACACAGAGGGATAATGTCAGGAATCAGAGGGAGCATCTGATTTTGCTTCTTGCTAACACTCATATAAGGCTACATCCTAAACCCGAGCCTTTCAATCTGGCACGTATCTGTCTCTTACTTTTTCTATTTAGGCAAAGCTTAATGGACTAAATAAAGATAATCTATAATCAAGAGAATTGTTGCCAATATACATTATCATTTTTTTTATCAATAGCTGTCTCTCGGAGTAGTCTACTTTGCTTTTGGCCAGAAGTTAGATATGTTTTCATTTGTTTTACTTTTGGTTTTATCAACTCAGCTGGATGATCGTGCTGTAGATTCAGTGATGAAAAACCTTTTTAAGAATTACAAAATGTGGTGCAAATTCCTAGGAAGAAAACACAGTTTAAGGTGAGATATAACTGTATCCGCTTCAGTTATAAAGTTCAAAAATTTTGCTCAAAAAGTGCTTATGGTGTTTTTTTACACAGACTTCCTCAAGGTCAGCAAGAGACACAGCAGCGGAAGTTGCTTTATATGGGGCTGTATCTTCTTATCTGGGGTGAAGCATCCAACGTTCGCTTCATGCCTGAGTGTTTGTGCTACATATTTCACAACGTGAGTATACTTTCCATGCGTTCCATGATATCTCGTGGTATAGTGCTTTTTCAAATGCAATGTAGTTGTTTTATCCTCTAATCTTTTTTAATTTATTACTAACTTTTTCCTATCTAATAATGGTCAACTATAACCTCAGATGGCATATGAACTCCACGGTTTATTGGCTGGAAATGTCAGCATTGTTACCGGTGAAAATATCAAGCCTTCCTATGGTAGTGATGACGAGGCATTCCTGTGCAAGGTTATAACTCCTTTGTACCGAGTAATTGAAAAGGTATGATTTTGTCTATCATGACATTATCGTAATACTTCAGGTACCTGTGATCTCTGTACAATGTTTTGTGTAGTCATTAATCATGTTCGTTAATCTAGGAAGCCAAGAAGAGCCAACATGGAAAGGCTCCACACTCAGCTTGGTGCAACTACGATGATCTAAATGAGTATTTCTGGTTATTTTTCTTTAGAATCTTGTTACTAAAATTGACTTTGTTGCTTTGCTTAATCATTCCTTTACTAAATCTAATTTTTTGTTGCAGGTCATCTGATTGCTTTTCTCTTGGATGGCCCATGCGTAGTGATGGTGAATTCTTTAAATCAACTACTGATTTGGCACAGGTATCTACATGCAAAGAAGCTACTGGCATGATTGTAATTTAATTATTTTCAGTATTTATATAAATTTCTTACCAGGGAAGAAAGGGTGCTCCAAGAAAATTTGGAAAAACTGGCAAATCAAATTTTGTTGAGACACGATCATTCTGGCACATCTTCCGCAGCTTTGATCGTCTGTGGACATTTTTTATACTGGGTTTGCAGGTATTTATTTCGGGCAAAGAAAATGTTAATGCCTGTAGTTCACCCGTTATTTGTGGTGATGGGCTTGAAAATTTCCATTACAGGTGATGCTCATTATTGCTTGGGAAGGGATTTCACTGAGGAATATATTTCAGAGGGATGTTTTATATAATCTCTCGAGCATATTCATCACAGCATCCATTCTGCGATTACTTCAAAGTATGATATGTCAACTTAAGTTGCTCTCTGTAATGTAACTTATCACTCTCTACTCTACCATCAGGATCACTAGTAGCAGATCGTACATTGATGGTTTTGCTTTTTTCCTATTTGTTCAAAAGATCGGCATATCATTTGTTGGAAATTGCATGAAAATGTCACGACCAATACAAACTTCATAAGTCATATCAGAAGCAAGACAGTGATGAATTATGTTTTATTTTAATTTTTGGTATGCCTAGTTCCTCCTCATTAAATAAATGATGCTTGGCCTCTATTTCCCTCTTAGGCAAGTCAGGTGCAAGAGTTGTTCTTAGCACGTTCTACCCATCAGTTTTGTAGTTTTTTGTTCAGAAAATAATTCAGCAATGAGACAATTAATATAAGGTCAATAGGTCACTTCCCTTGAGGATTTACATCTGTCCTAAGTTATTTGGTGTTCATATTCATGCCTCAAAGTTTTGTAATGACTCTGATGATCAATCAATACCTTGCAGATTCAATCTCCAAGTTTACCTTCACTTTTTTTAGATTTATTTTACAAATTGTTTTCATCAACTTTGATGCTTATTTAACCATTCTTTATTGGCTAATTCATTTGCTGAATTTGTATAATACTGCAGTTAATAATGATTCTTTTAAAAAAAAAATACAATAAGTGTTATTTTCTACACCATTTATCCTTTCTTTTTTAAAGCATTGAAGTAGATCCTAGTTTTGTAGTATTTTCATCCCTTTTTGACTGTCCTTTTTATCTTCTTCCTTGGTTATAGAAATTTACTATCATTTTTTTCCTCTTTTTATTATTTAGGTATCTTGGACCTGATCCTGAACTTTCCAGGCTATCATCGATGGAAATTCACCGATGTGCTAAGAAATATTCTCAAAGTTTTTGTCAGTCTTTTTTGGGTTATAATTCTCCCACTCTTCTATGTTAATTCCTTCAAGGGTGCACCTGCGGGTCTGAAGCAGTTGCTTTCCTTTTTCAATCAAATAAAAGGCATTCCACCATTTTACATAATGGCTGTTGTATTATATTTGCTTCCAAATTTACTGGCCGCTATTCTGTTTCTTTTCCCAATGTTGAGGCGTTGGATTGAAAACTCAGACTGGCACATAGTTAGGTTCTTCTTGTGGTGGTCTCAGGTACTCACGTGTCTTATAAACTTGCATATTTAAGTATTTCTCTACATGGTTTTAAACTAATGACTCTGTTGGTAAATAGCTTCTTTCGATTTAATTATTGTCTATTCTGAAAGTAATGCAAGTTTTAGGGAACATTTGTTTTGGTTAATTCGGTTTAAATTAATATGACTACTATATGTGAGTTGAAAGCTGAGAGGATATAGCGAAAACCTGTAGTTTTTAGGCAAACTACATACATACATCTAACACAATTTGCTAGGAGTCTCACATTGGGTATAATGAACTATTTGATATAGTACTTTAAGCCTCCCATCTAATGGACTAGTCTTTGTGGTTGGACTCTGTTCTTATGCTTATGTCTTAATAATTGGTGTCTTCACTGAGAGTTGGGCTATGGAAAGGGTCACCTATAGGCTGAATTAAGGTGTATCTAAATACTAATATGGTGAGTGAAGCCCTCGATAGAATGAAAATGTTGCATACAATGTTAGGAGTCCCATTAAGTAGTTTTTTTTTTTTTTTTAAGTTTTCGTTATTATTTTTTTCTTTAGATTTTTTACTATAAAATGGACTAGCTGTCTATAAAATTTACTTTTATCCACCCTATAGTTGAATTGTAACAATCCATCACGTTAATTATTTGTGTCAGAGTTTCAACGAGGAATATACATATATTACATCAATATTAATGCAAATCAACGAGTACAAAACCATTTTTGGAGTTACATAAATTTTATTGTTATTGATGTACATGTTAGAAACTCTTTGAATTTGACTTATCTTACTCCACAAAGAAGTGTCAAAACTTTGTAAGTTCTATGTAAGCCATATTTCTAGTTTACGAGAGAGTGAATACTCTCTATCCTTGAGACTACTAATAAGACATCTTCCAAAGAGGCTGCAACTTACACGAGCTAAGAGTGACAACAACTAAGACAACTTTCCAACACTCGCTCTCAGACCTAGGGTCTTCTGTTTCCGGAGCATAGCAGTACAAGTAGCGTAACAGTGGATCCGAGATAAACTTTGATAGTATATTAGAATTTTGTAAGGTGAGAATTGTCCTAGTTTTGTGAGCTCTATTCTAGTGGTATCTTTAGTCACTACTTAGTGTGGAACTGAACACTATCCTTGGGGTTATGATTTAGTCAACTCCAAAGAGCTCACAATTAAAGCGGGATAGGGGTATGCACAACTCAGGCGGCTACAAGAACTTTCTATATAATAATTGATTCTGTCAAAAACTTATTCAATAAAAAGCTACTCCGTGTTGTAACATTGACTTTGGCTTACACCGGATCCAATTCATCTCTTCTTTTATATATTCTACACCCACAGAGATAAGTAAAACATTAAACTTTCATAGTTTGATAGTTTACTTTGTCTGGTCACGATTTTCTTCTACCTTTGGCTTATTCTGGATCCAATTCATGTCTTCTTTTATTCATTCTACACCCACAGAGACCAGTAAGACATTAAACTTTTATAGTTTGATAGTTTACTTTGCCTTATCATGATTTTCTTGTTTGGGATCCATTTCAACTATCTTTTGGTGCCAACAAGCTTGCTTAACGAGTTGTCATAAATTTTGAAAAGGAATAGCCATGATATATCTTTCTGTAACACTGTCTTGTGGTGTCTGGTCACAATGTTAAAGTCTGAAAATTTTATACTCAATTTGCCCATAGAATTGACTATTTCATAAATGGCCATTATTTTGTACATTCGTAACGCCAACATTTTTGTGGACTTTAACAACTCGATATAGTCAAATAGCGCTGTTGTGTGGACTAATATCATAATTTGCATTCTTTGTAATATTTGTCCGTTTTTTAAATGATCATTTCTACCCATGCAGCCAAGCATCTATGTTGGAAGAGGAATGCATGAAAGCCAATTTGCTCTTCTAAAGTATGATTCACACAGCACTATAATATATATTTTTGTTCCTTTTGAAAATACTCCATCATCTAAATTCTCTCTTGACTTTCAGGTACACTATATTCTGGTTGTTGCTTTTGACTTGCAAATTTTTATTCAGTTTTTTTGTCCAGGTAAAAAATCTTGTGTTAGTAGTCTAGCTTTGTAAATTTATTGAGCATCTTTGTAACTGTTGTATCTATCTTCAGATTAAACCTCTAGTTAGACCAACAAAGGACATAATGAGCATTCGGCGTGTCCGTTTTGAATGGCATGAATTTTTTCCCAACGGTAGTGTCTTCTCCTTTTTAAGGCTACATTACATTGCTGTTTGCTTTTATTGATCTAATATTTTCAAGTCTATGCAGCTCGAAATAACTATGGTGCAATAATTGCACTCTGGGCTCCTGTAATTTTGGTGTGTATATTGTATATCCTGGTTATGTTTACATATATGATTTTTTCTCTTGTACAGTCATTTCAGTGTATTCACATCTCCTTATTTACTTCTTCAATTCAGGTTTATTTCATGGACACTCAAATTTGGTATGCGATCTTCTCAACTTTGTACGGAGGTGCTGTTGGAGCCTTTGATCGGCTAGGAGAGGTCATCATAATTATTATTTGATTTTTAGCTTGTCATGTCCAAAAATAACTTGCCATCCATTTTCTTATAACTCTAAATTTTTGTAAAACACACACGCATAGCCTAGGGAAACTCAAGCCTATTTACTGAAGTTAAGAAATTTAGAGGATCCTTTTGGATGAAAAGTGCTGAATCGTCATTTATTATATTTCTATATAATAATAGAAATGGTAGCAACACACTTTAAGTTTTAGCATATTCTTTATTGTTTTCTGAAATTTAAATAATAAGGAAGACTCTTTAAATAAGTAACTCACATAATTTTGTAAGTCCCAATGAATTTAAATCAATATTAAAGTGTCTGAGATAATGTGTTACTAGCATTTTATGAAATTATGAAGTCTTCAATTTGTAACTAAATCAGATTTTCTTTTTCATTTGAAGGGTGAACTTGGGGTTGGATTACTTCTGTGGATTTAGAGAGTAAAGTAGTCCATCATCTTTTCACAATCAACTAATTTTATTAATTTGATTCCACAGATACACACTCTGGTCATGCTAAGATCCCGGTTTCTGTCATTGCCTGGTGCATTCATTGCATGCTTGGTTCCTTCTGATAAGAAACAAAACGGGAAATTCTCTTTCTCAAAGAAATTTGCTGAGGTTGCTAGCACATTTTCATTGCTAAGTACATTAAATATATTGCATTAATTCATCTTCACTTTACTTTCCATGCTTGTATAGATTTCTGCAAACAAAAGAAATGAAGCTGCCAAATTTGCCCAATTATGGAATGAGATTATTTGCTGTTTCCGCGAGGAAGATCTCATTAGTGATAGGAAAGGACCTCAGAGTCAATCTTGCTCTCTATCCTAGATTATATGTTTCCTCTTCCATCTTTTGATTTTTCTGCCCATCAACTATTTAGGACTAAACTATCTTTGCATGACTCCAGGGAGATGGATCTTTTGCTAGTTCCTTACTCATTGGGTCATTGTCTGAAAATAATTCAGTGGCCACCATTTTTGCTTGCAGGCAAGGTAGGTTAATATGCTTCAATATTCATATGTTTATTACCAGTTTCTGTGATTGACACTGTAAAACCTGACAGATTACTGTAGCACTAGATATGGCAACTCAGTTTCGAGGGAAGGACTCTGACCTTTGGAAGCGCATATGTGCAGATGAATATATGAAATGTTCTGTGATTGAATGCTACGAATCCTTTAAACATTTTCTGCAAGATTTAGTGATAGGGGAAACGGAAAAAAGGTATCCTTTTGACATCTTGTTTTGTTGCGTTTGAATTCAGTTTATACTTCATGCCTGAAATGCCATTCAAGATTAATGGATTGACTTCCTTTTTAGGGGTACAGACTAGACTCAATTTCATTAATCTTCTATTCTGCTTAGATATGTGTTTGTTTTGTACAAAAACTTCAAAATTGTTCTTGCAGTCTATCAGTCCTTTAGAATTTCATGAATAGCTATTACTCTCGGATGTTTTTTATTTTTTTCCTTACTTTTAATCTAGCAGGAGTTTTGATCTATTTATGAGCTACTTGACAACACTATGTAAATAAATGAACAAAGGAACATTTAGCTACTATATTGCCTAATCAATATAATTTTAGCCACATTAATTCATAATTTCATATTGAAGTACAGATGAAATTTCTTATCAGCTGTATGCTGTTTTCTTAAGCAGCACATATAATTGAACTATGGAAGCTATGAATTTAATTTAATTAAATTCTTATCAGTATTTCTGAATCAATTGTGACGACCCAGAATAATTTCCGTCATCATTAAAGAAGTTGAGAGCAACATCTCAAAGAATACTCTTCTTACAAATTTCCGTATGGGCTATTTACCTTCCCTCTGTAATAAGTACGTGGAACTTGTGGAAATCTTGGTGAGTCATTCAAAACAAAACTAATACATCTGTAGTTCATATTCTTGAATGTTGTCTTGTCTTTAAGCATAGGCTTGATTAAGTAACGTATAAATTTTGTAAAATATATATATATATTTTTTTTACTTTTGTTTATGTATCCTCCTATTTACTTTTGCCATTAACAAGATAGTGTGACTCCTAGTTCCGTCTTCTCGTCTCCAACTTACTTATCAGTTCATTACTTCCCTCTCCAATTCCTTCAACTTGTCAGTCAACTTGTTTTTTTCTCTCTTCAAGAGCAAGTTAACATGTGAATTGGAGGAGATTGGAGAGAATGAAGCAAGTTGATTGACGAGTTCGAGATGGGAAGACAGAAACAATGACCATGTCATCTCGTGGACAGTAAAATCAAACAGCAAGATACTTATACAACAGTAAAAAATATATTAGGCACTCAATAGAATAAAATTTTTTAACACGGACTCAATGAATAATATCTAAATTTATGAGATACTTTAAATCTAAACATTATAAGTCACACACTGATTTCTTGTCACAGAAAAAGGGAGATCCATCACAGCGGGGTACTGTGGTGGTCTTGCTGCAAGACATGTTAGAAGTGGTCACCGATATGATGGTGAATGAAATCAGGTTTAACTTGAAGGCAGTAATTTTTTTGGAATATATTAATATATATACTCATTGAAAAAAATAATAATACCTGATTTTGTACGTTTGATGTTCATCAGTGAATTGGCAGAACTTAATCAAAGTAGCAAGGACACTGGACAACAAATTTTTGCTGGTACAGAGGGAAAACCCGCCATACTTTTCCCGCCTGTGGTTACAGCGCAATGGGAGGAACAGGTACTTAGTAATATAAGTTCAATTGTAATTCTATTTATTTGTAGTTTATATTCTTATTCAATGATCCAGAGGCTTCTGAAACCAATTAATCACTGTGGTTGTTTCAGATAAGACGTCTTTATCTACTCTTGACTGTGAAGGAATCTGCCGTTGAAGTTCCAACAAATACTGAAGTACGAAGAAGGGTTGCATTCTTTAGCAATTCATTGTTCATGGATATGCCACGTGCTCCTCGAGTACGTAAAATGCTCTCATTCAGGTCTGGTACAGATTCCTTAATTACATTTCCACGAAGACATATATGCCCATGTTATGCTTTACAGAGATTATAAACTGTAGGAATATCATGTTTTTATTTTGCAAAATAAACTATGCAAATTAAATGCCAACAGCCAATAGAACAGAGACCGTATCATTAGTGTCAGTGTTATCCGATGTTTTCTTTAGAATGTGATAACTTCAACTATTGTTGGATTACTATCTTATAAAGTAGACGCCAAATACACCTTTTTTAGTTATTTAAGTTTTTTTGTGAACAAATTTTTTATTCATAAAATTCAAAATGCGATGCATTTTGAAGCTGTCTTGTCCGTGTGTATTATAGTCTTTTTTGTCTCGTATTTCAGTGTCCTAACTCCATACTACAGTGAAGAGACTGTATATTCTAAGAATGACATTGAGTTTGAGAACGAGGATGGAGTGTCAATCATATATTACCTTCAGAAGATCTTCCCTGGTTAGTAATAACTCACTATATAACTTAATTGTATATTGATAGTAGAGAACGGACTGACTAAAATTTAGTAATGTTGCCAGAGGAATGGAATAACTTCTTGGAGCGACTTGATTGTAAGAAAGATAGCGAGATATGGGAGAAAGATGAGAATATATTACAGCTACGTCACTGGGCCTCATTAAGAGGACAAACTCTTTGTAGGACAGGTATATGCTGACTCCCTTTCCCCTCGCCTTAGGCTGGATCAGGTAGACTGATTTATTTCCTCTTGTAATGTAGTTAGGGGAATGATGTACTACAGGCGGGCAATAAAGCTCCAGGCATTTCTTGATATGGCTTCTGAAAAAGGTAAGATTAAGTCCTTTTGTGGGATTTTTTGCAATTCACAGTTTTTCTCTGACATTGGGCCTTAGTCTTTTCTTATTTATACATACCTTCAACTCTTAACAAGCATTTCCTTGCTACTATACTAACTAGTAAAAATACTCAGCCTATATTAATTATGGGTGTCAGAAAAAAAAAAGTATTTATCAGCTAAGATGATTGCACGTTATTTTGTCCTGTGATCAGAGATACTCGACGGCTATAAAGCTATTGATGTTCCATCTGAGGAAGAAAAAAAGAGTCATAGATCTTTATATGCCAGTTTAGAGGCTATGGCTGACATGAAATTCACATATGTTGCTACCTGTCAAAACTATGGGAATCAGAAGCGTAGTGGAGATCGCCGTGCAACTGATATCCTGAATTTGATGGTTAAGTATGTTCCTTTGTTAAATAAAATTTAAATTTATTAGCGTATATTTGGCTTTTATTTCCCCTAGTTCGTGTAATATTTAAGAATCTAATCTGGTTCTTTATTTATAGCAATCCCTCACTTCGTGTTGCATATATTGATGAACTTGAAGAAAGAGAAGGTGGACAAGTGCATAAAGTTTATTATTCTGTATTGGTCAAAGCTGTGGACAATCTTGACCAAGTAAATGCATATTGATGTCTGGGAAGTGGTAGTTAATTACTAGTGGTTACCTTAGAAATGATTGTTTTTTTGTGTATCTCTGAAGGAAATATATCGAATAAAGCTTCCGGGAGCAGCAAAGTTAGGAGAAGGAAAGCCAGAAAACCAAAACCATGCCATCATTTTTACTAGAGGTGAAGCTCTTCAGACTATCGACATGAACCAGGTAAAAGATTATAAAATGGGAAAGCTCAAACAAGTTGACAATGGGTGTCAGTCCTGTTGAAATTGGTTTATTTGAAATTACTTCTAGGATAATTACTTGGAAGAAGCTTTGAAAATGCGTAACCTTCTGGAAGAATTTAATGAGGATCATGGAGTGCGCGCACCCACCATATTAGGTGTTCGTGAGCATATTTTCACTGGAAGGTTATGAATTGTTTTCTACTTAGAGCTAACCCTTTCCCGTGTTTAGCCCCTATACGACTTAATTTTATCACTTGTTACAGTGTCTCTTCATTGGCTTGGTTTATGTCAAATCAAGAAACTAGCTTTGTCACAATTGGCCAAAGAGTTCTTGCTAGAACGCTAAAGTAAGTTTCTGTTTGTTGTTGAGTTTCTTATGATACCGTTGACTTCCATAAATTAGGAACCCCCCAAGAAACAGATGGCTAATTAACGCAGCATTTTAATTTAAGATTGCAATGCATACAAAATATTTAAAACTAGTCTCAGGTTGACATTCAAACCATAGTTGTTCTGAGTTTTGCTTACTGATGGATTTTCTGTTTCTACCCCTTAATTTTTTTTTTTTGGAGACAATACTATTGTATTTTTATTCTGTATTCAGCCACTATTGTGAGAGATTTAAAATATCTATGATACAAAATACAATTTTTTCTGACATGATGGATCCTTTTTTCTCATTTTGTAGGGTTCGATTCCACTATGGGCATCCGGATGTTTTTGATAGAATTTTCCATTTTACCCGTGGAGGATTCAGCAAGGCTTCTTGTGGCATCAACCTAAGCGAGGATATATTTGCTGGTAACATTGTTGATTCATCGTTTTTGGCAGTGATTTGATATTTCTACCTCTGCACCAATGCCTTTGCCCATACAGGATTCAACTCAACACTAAGACGTGGAAATGTTACTCATCATGAATACATCCAAGTTGGAAAGGGTAGAGATGTAGGGCTCAATCAAATCTCCCTTTTTGAAGCAAAAGTGGCTTGTGGTAATGGAGAGCAGACACTAAGCAGGGATATCTACCGACTGGGGCATCGATTTGACTTTTTCAGAATGCTATCGTTTTATTTTACAACTGTTGGATTTTATTTCAGCTCAATGGTAATGCTTAATGCTTTAGGATTAAGCAAAATAAATACTGAATATCGTTTTATTATATTGAAAGCAATAAGGTTTATTCAGGAAAACTGTTATTAAAATTTAGCTAATCGTATAAAATAATATCCAAATGGATATGGAAATTTTCTGATAGTTTGATCAGTTAACACTGAGCTGGCATTTTCTACATGGAAGCTATATAATTGTCTTGATTAAATGTCTTTTGAATTTTATCCTGTGTGCCTAATCAGCTAATCCCGCATCCAGAACTAAAGCTTTCTTCTGCTGTTCACAGATGGTGGCCATCACGGTTTATGCTTTCCTGTATGGAAAATTTTACCTGTCAGTGAGTGGACTTGAGGCTGCTATAATTAAGTTAGCCAGGAAGAAGGGAGATGATCCATTAAAGGCAGCAATGGCTTCCCAGTCCCTTGTTCAAATTGGTATTCTGATGACTCTTCCCATGGTCATGGAAATTGGACTTGAGAGAGGATTCAGAACTGCTCTAAGTGAGATCATAATAATGCAGCTGCAGCTAGCACCCGTTTTCTTCACTTTCTCACTAGGAACTAAGATGCACTACTATGGGCGCACTCTGTTGCATGGTGGGGCAAAGTACCGAGCAACTGGGCGTGGTTTTGTTGTTCGTCATGAGAGGTTTGCAGAAAATTATAGGATGTATTCCAGGAGTCACTTTGTAAAAGGGATGGAGCTAGCTATACTGCTTCTATGTTATAGGCTTTATGGATCAGCAACTCCTGATTCAGTAGCATATGGCCTTCTCTCATTATCAATGTGGTTTTTAGTGTGTTCTTGGTTGTTCAGTCCTTTCCTTTTTAATCCATCGGGATTTGAGTGGCAGAAGATAGTTGAGGATTGGGATGATTGGACAAATTGGATAAATAGTCAAGGTGGTATTGGTGTTCCTTCAAACAAGAGCTGGGAATCATGGTGGAATGAGGAGCAGGAGCATCTGCAACACACTGGGCTATGGGGGAGGATTTGGGAGGTCATTCTTGCCCTGCGTTTCTTTGTCTATCAGTATGGGATTGTGTATCATCTACATGTGGCTAGGTCCGATAAGAGCATCACGGTAATTTTGCTTGCCAATTTAAGTGTACTTCACATTTTCAAATCAAACATTTTGTATCTTCTTTTCAGGGTTTAACTGCACACATCTATTCATACTATATTCTAATATACGTTTTAGATAAAGAAGTTCCTTGGTCAGAAGAGAATTTATTTCTTTATCACCCTCCCTGGGTAAACAAGAAAGAAAAAGAAATAAAAGGCCCGGGTGTATATAAGAATAAGATAATAACTTTCTAACATGCATTTTCTCTCTCAGGTTTATGGTCTGTCCTGGCTAGTGGTAGTAGTCGCCATAGTTATATTGAAGGTCGGTATTCAATTATCGGACAGTTCATTATGAGTTAAAGCATTTTCTTATGCTTGATCTTAATAAATTATTCTATTAATTAATTGGTAGCAATTTTTCATCTGAAACTGCAGATAGTATCCTTGGGTAGAAAGACGTTCAGTGCAGATTTCCAACTGATGTTTCGTCTCCTCAAATTATTTCTGTTTATTGGAATTGTTGTCATTCTCATCTTGATGTTTACCCTACTGAGTCTCACAGTTAGTGACATCTTTGTGAGCCTCCTAGCCTTTATGCCGACAGGTTGGGCATTTATACAGGTACTTCTTTTAGTAGTCTTTTCCTCTTGTTTGGATGTATATTTCTTTCATTTGATGATATTGAACATACAACTTGACCTTAATCGCGTCTCAAAACTTTTGACCCAAACAGTATGTAATGCCCTTATGGTTTCTCTTGGTACTTGAGCTTTTAACAGTCATTACTCCAGGGTGGTTTAATTAATTATCTTTGTTTGTCCCATAAATTTAGTTCACACGTACAGGAAATGACTAATTTTATGGAAAAGAGCAATATTTCTTTATGTTATTATATCTCAAAATCTAGTAAATTAATTTTTCCTTCCTAGTTCATGCCATCATTAGAGAAGCTTCTCCCGTGATTTCTTTTGTTGTTAACTCTTATGAAAAATTACATCTTTCTGTTTTCTTGGTGTGTTATATATGACCAGATAAGTCAAGCATGTAAGTCCATGGTGAAGGGAATTGGAATGTGGGGTTCTATAAAAGCGTTATCAAAAGGGTATGAATACGTGATGGGAGTGGTTATCTTTGCACCAGTGGCCATACTGGCTTGGTTCCCATTTGTTTCGGAATTTCAAACTAGACTGCTGTACAATCAAGCTTTCAGCCGAGGGCTTCAAATCCAGCGCATTCTGGCTGGTGGCAAGAAGCATAAATAAGACAACTAAATCTTTTCAGTTATCTTGTTACAGAGTCTAGACAGAAGATGAGATGAATGTTGCTGCATACAAAAAATCAGAAATTATGGTGTAGCAGACTGCACATGGAGACTGTACATACGATGAATTTTTCTATATAGTGTTGAATAATTTCATGAATTCTGAAGAGCATTGAGTTGGATCTTACAACGAAACAGACTAAACTCCCCGGGCACATGTTATGACAGTTCTTGCGTCTGATTTGTACTCTTACTTTCATTTTTGTATTTTTCAATTTTTGTAAAAAGATATAGTTAGTGTTAGGAACTCCAAGATTACTGGTCAGAGTCTTAGAGAAGCAAATTCACTGTAAAGGAAGCTACTCAATTAATTTTTTAGTACCACGTGACGTTATTATCTTTGCTTTTGGAAATTGAACACCGCAGTTACATGTATGTCATAATATTTGCTGAGACCATGTAGGCAACAGTGAAAATTTTAGAATAACTGACAGAAGGAATTACTAGTCTAGTATATGGTTGGACTCCATGTCGCATGTCACTGTCTAAGTTTCAGAAACGGAAATTAGGCAACGGTAAAATTGATAGGATAATAGTTTGTTTAACTCATTATTGCACGATCACATAACGTTCTCCCTTATAGGTGAAAAAAACCAAAACAATTCTGTGCTTAACTAGCAGAGGCATGCATTGTACGTTTATAGATAATACAATTCTAAATGCAGAAGATATAACAACAATAGTAAAATAATATCTAAATGAAATCTTTGAAAATAAATAAAATTATAATTTTTACAAGACTTAAATGACTTTATAATCCCGATATTTTCTTTTTCCTTGTAAGTTTATTTCTTTATCATTAGCGTTGTGTTTTTTTCTCAACTTCAAGATGTACTCTTATCTGTGTTTTTCTTTTTCGATGTTCTAGATGTACTTTTCTCTCTTATTGTTCTATATATACTTTTCATAATAATGCACTCTTTTTATTTATAACACTTTAATGAACTTTTATTTAAATGAGTTTAGATTCAGTTTGTACATCCTAATATATTATTACTGTTTAATCATTTTAATTATAACTGATTATAATTCACCAAAAAGTTGATAGGAAAATAATTATGATATTTGATGCTTAGCATGTCAGTCTTATAAAAAAAATTATTAAATGTTAAAATATAGTAATGAATCAAATCTATAATATAATTGAAAACACTATTGTTAGAATAATATAGATATTTTGAAGAAGGAAAACTTGTATGTAGTCATCAAATTAAAGAGCACAATGCAAATTAATAAAATCTATCCTGCTTAAATTTCTAATTATTATATTTTAATGCTTTTAATGGCAGAAATTATAAAGTAATTGTTTTTTGCACTTCTCATTTTCATTTGTACATAAATATTTAGGGGTGAGTGTTTTTGAGTCCCAAAACATTGTCTTGAATTTGAACATCATCTCCCCTCCTAAATTTTATACTTGCAGATTTTAAAATTCATCATGATAAAAATTTCTAATCCGAATGTGTAAATGGCAAAAACCATAATATACACTCTCAATCAATGCTTTTGTAATTCCTCTTCCAGAAATATATTTTCTGGGAAGTATAAAATAAGTTACTTGGATTAACTTTTCAATAAACTCCTTTTTTAAACAAGTTATATAATTTTCTTATAGATTTTAAAAAAATGTTGTAATCTTTCATTTAAACAAACTAATAATTTTATATATTTACATTTTTTTATTGCAACCTTTAATTTTTCCTTTTTTGATTTTAATTTGTAATTAGCTAAACTTGAGTTAGAGGATGTCGTTTTCAATAATGATAATCAACAAAAAGATATAAGACTTGTCTTTTGAATTTTAGAGGAATATATTACATTTTGTTTTTTATTAGAAAATAATGTATTCATATGATTATTTTTTACTAACTTTTTAATAAATAATTTTGAATATATAAATCTTGAATATCAATTTAAATAATTTATAATGATATTATATATATATATATATATATATATATATGCTTGTTATGATAATTTTTATTAAGTTAAACTTTCAAAGGATATAAAATAAACAATATGTTACAGAGTTCCTTTTTTTCTTTAGGTTAGCAATATTATACTTTTCAATTTAAATACATAAAAATTTATACGCATTAATTAAAATCAATTCAATAGACACATTACATATAATTAATTTAAATATGTTTAATTATTTATGGTTATAAACACAATAATTTCATTCATTACTTCCAATCAAACAATCTATTCGAAATAATCAAGTCATATGAGTTTGTATATTAAGATTGATTTAGTAAGATGTATAGATGTTATTAAAATAAGTTTTCAAAATGTTTTTTTTTAATAAAACCAGTGAAACATACGCAGAAAATGATAAGTATCATAAATCTTTTAAAGAAAACAAGAAAATGGTAAAGTTTATCAAATATCGATGAAAATTTAAGTAAGTCAATTTGAATGGTGAAGGAGAGTTTGAAAATTATATACACAATATGCTCAAGAACATAAAAATTATATAGATAATAAGAATTTTACTTATATAAACTTACATCACAGGTGAATGTAGGTCTATTTGTCATTATCTTCACAATAACAAGTCGAAATTGTAACTTTGTACTACTCTAAGCCTTCATTTAATCAGCAAATACATAAGTTTTTCGACACATTTTAATTGATAAATCTTATTGAGATCTTGTCTCTTTTTTCCATGAGAAAAATGTAAACATCATTTCGAGATTTTTATATATATATACTCAATCAATTATCTTGTTTTTTTTCTTTCTATATGTCTTGTTTATCAAGTAGTCTTTTATAAAACGCTTTTCATTTTTTCTTTAGGTTCTATGTTAGTCATTTTTCACCTATTTCGCACTATCAATATATCTACATCTTCTTATATTGTTACCATGTCTTTCATTTTGAAGATTATAAATGTTTCAATATAATGCTGGTGATTGTCTGTATTCATGCTTCATGAATCAAAAACGAATTCAAGGGACAATAAACTCAAATCAAAATCTTGTGAATACTCATGGAAATTAAATCAAGGGCTAAGAGAATATTAATAAAAACCGCATGGAATAAAACCTTTGGATATAATTAACATGATAGATGTAGATTGTGGAAATAGTGAGACAATGAGATATGGAGATAGATATTTTTACTATTATCTTGTCATTATTATCCACAATGCTATGAACATTATTTTAACTTGTGTATAAAACCCAAGTTGCATCCCTGGAGAGTCAAGAGAAAGGAGGTGTGAATGAGTACTGTTTTCGGAAGAAAAATAGGTAAGAAAAAGATGATGAGTCGAAGAAACAAAATAAAAAAGAGAGGTATAAAAGTAAATAAGGATCGCATACACCAAACATATGTACCGATGTATCATATATCACTTTTTTTCCATTTTAGTATACTTTTTAATTTTAATTCTTAAAATGAATAGAAAAAAAATTATTTATCAAAATGGACAAATTATGTCAGCTAGATAAGCATACCTTCAAACTGGTCAAAATAAAAATAATTTCAATTAATGACATTAATTAAAATTGTTTCTCTCTCCTCCATCATTTTTTAAGTATTTGATACTATGATCCTTAAATTCAATAGTTAACAAAATAAATAATAATAATTAACAAAACTATAACATGAATACTAAGAGATATAAATTTATTTTAAATTAAAATAAAATAGCATAATGATAATAATAATAAGAATAATTTTAACTAAATTCATATGAATTTAATTTAAATAATAATAATAAAAATAATTTCATACAAATTTAATTTAAAAAATTATTATTATTATTGAATTCACTTATTATTAATTATTATTATTATGTTATTTTATTTTAATTTAAAAATAATAATAATTATTATTAAATTCATATGAATTGTTTTTTTTATTATTATCATTATGTTATTTTGTTTTAATTTAAAATAAATTTGTATGTCTTAATTTTTTTTTATTACAGTTTTGTTAATTATTATTATTAATTTTTTTGTTAATTGTTAAAATAACAAACATGGTTAATTATTATTATTAATTTTTTTGTTAATTGTTAAAATAACAAACATGGTGCTAAATAATTAAAAAATTATTTGTTAATTATTTTTATATAATGATTATTATTTTTATTATTAATTGTTAAACCTAACAATCATAATATCAAATAATTAAAAAATAATAGCAGAGAAAAAAATAATAGCAGAGAAAGAAATAATTTTAGTTAATGTCATTAATTGAAATTATCAGCATGTCTCTTTTATTTTGACTAGCAGAATTTATTTTTCTACCCATTTTAGAAATTAAAATTGAAAAGTACACAAATGAAAAAAAAAAAAAAAAAAACCTAAAAAATTTTTTAAATTTATATAAATTATTATAAAACAAAAATATAAAAATACAAATTACAAAATAATTACATAAAAATAAAA
>Ga0099824_1002299_pt1 | contig 27875 bp, 20 predicted proteins | sample SiratrowhiteBW_FD_76837 | JGI IMG/M metagenome (GOLD analysis project Ga0099824, IMG submission 76837) | Root nodule microbial communities of legume samples collected from California, USA - Siratro white BW | ecosystem: Host-associated > Plants > Roots > Nodule | place: USA: California...
AATTTAGTTTTATTTTAATTAAAATTGAAATGGAATCCAATCAAGAAGAAAGAGTGAACAAAGATTCTTCATTTATCTTAATTAAATTAATTTAGTTTTATTTTAATTAGATTTGAAATAAAATCCAATCAAGCAATAAGAAGGAGGAGTAAACTACAGGGACTCTTTATTTGTCTTAATTAAATTAATTTAGTTTTATTTTAATTGAATTTGAAATGAGATCCAATCAAGTGATGTGAACGTGCAAAACAACAAGACTCTTCATTTGAAATTAGATAAGACTCTTCATTTGAAGAGGGGTACAGAGAAGCTAAAAAGACTTTTTATTTGAAATGGACTTTGAATGAGGAGTAAAGGTGAAGAGATTCTTTATTTTTTTGTTCAAATTTTAATTGCATTAATGCATTAATTTTCATGGGGTTGGAATGAGGAGTGAAGGTGAAGAGACTCTTTATTTTTTGTTTAAATTTAAATTGCATTGCATTAATTTTAATTATGTGGTGTTAGGTGACAATAGGTATCACAATGTCAGAATTTAATTGCATGAATTTTGAATAAAATTAGACTCAAGAAGGTGAACCGTTTGATACACGAAAAAAATCGCGATTACACGTTTTTTATGATTTTGTTTGACGATCCGTACGATTTTGTTGTACAACGATCCTGTGTGGAATTTGAATCGCACAGAGTATGTAGAATCGTAAAATCTTACGATTTTACGAGTAAACTCTCGATTTTAATTACCATGCTCGAGTTAAGGAATCTCGGCTTGAGGGGCGTGTTGGAGATCTCACATCGATTAGAGATGAGGTTTTTCGATAGTTTATAAGCGAGTGCAAACCTCACCTTACAAGCCGGTTTTATGAGGTTGAGTTAGACTTAAAGTCCACTTCTTGATATTGATATGGTATTAGAGCTCTAATTTGAGAGCTCTGGTTGATACATTTATCATGACCGAAATTGTTGATCCCTCACAAGATTTTAGTTCACCTTACCATGTTAGTTTTCAACAACATATGATTTGTTCTCTCGGTACACAACAAGAGAGACAAATTTTTGGTAATCAGTCAAAGCCAACAATTGATACTAGCAGAAGAAGTTATGGAAGGCTGTATAGTTCTAAAGTCTGCAATTACTGTGGAAAGACAACACATGTGATTGATATATGCTATAGAAAACATGGTTTTCCACCTCAGTTCTAGTTTAAAATTCAAAAAGCAGATTGTAATAATAACCAGCAGAATCATGAAGGTTCAAGGTCAGAAGTTCATTCTCAACAAATTGGTTTTACTCCTGAGCAATATCAAACATTGTTAGCCTTTTTACAATAGTCTAAATCCAATGATAATGTCTCTAATCAAATATATGTCATTCCTTCCAACACAACAACACACACTCGTAATAAATTTATCTCTTCCTTTAGTTTTTAAATTATTGATAGTAGTGCTACTGATCATATTTGTTCATCCTTGACTCATTTCACTTATATCATATAATTAATCCTATATCTGTTAAATTACCGAATGGAAATAAAGTCATTGCAAATTATTCTGTAAGTGTTTTTATCAGTCAAGATCATGTCCTAGATAGTGTTTTTTATATTTCTAACTTCACTTTTAATCTTCTTTCAGTAACAAAGTTAATTGATAATTTATCTTATCTGATTATTTTTTATTCTAATGGTTGTCACATTAAGGATAAAAACTCTTTGAAAGTGATTGGATCAACTGAGATGCAAGATAGACTTTATATACTCAGGGTCCCTTCATATCAAAACCTTCAAATCAAATCTGTCAAATCTTCACATATCACCAATACTTTCAATTTTACTACTACTGATCTCGAAAACCTTTGACATTTTCGGTTAGGACATGTTTCAAACAAATCTATTGATGTTACCAAAAATAAATTTCCTTTTGTTAAATATAAGAAATCTTTTGTTTGTGATGTTTGTCATTTTGTAAAGGAAAAAAGACTTCCCTTTCCTCTTAGTACATCTAAATCTAAAAAATGTTTTGATTTGATTCATTTTGATATGTGGGGACTATACTCAATACCATCAATTCATGGTCATAAATATATTTTTACCATAGTTGATGATTATTCAAGATACACATGAATTTTTCTTTTAAAACAAAAATCTGAAGTTGTCAAGACTGTGGAAAATTTTGTCACTTTTGTTCAAACACAATTTAAGACAACAATAAAAACAATAAGAAGTGATAATGGGTCTGAATTTTTTATGACTAATTTCTTTGCCAACAAAGAAATAGTACATCAAACGTCTTGTGTTAATACTCTGCAACAAAATAGTATAGTTGAAAGGAAACATAGTCATATTTTAAATGTAGCAAGAACTCTCATGATACAATCTATTTACCAAAAATTTATTGGTCATATTCTGTGATACATGCTATACATATTATAAACATGTTTCTCACACCTGTTTTAAATGATTTTTCGCATCATGACATGCTTTACAAAACTACAGTAGATTTTAATCAATTAAAGGTGTTTGGGTCTATATGCTATTCTAGTATTTTGCCAACAAATAGAAAAAAGTTTGATCCAAGGGCATCAAAATGTGTTTTTATTGGTTTTAAAACAGGAATGAAAGGAAATGTTTTGTTGAATATTCAATCCATAGAAATTTTTGTGTCTAGGGATGTTTTCCTTTTTATGAAGATATTTTTTCATATCAAAAGGTTGAGGATACTAGCAATAAAAATGACAGTCCTGACATTCTTTATCAAAATCCTTTTACCGAAGACCAACCTATTTTGAGTCAACCATCACAAGCCATTTTTGTACCCATTGCATCATGTGATAATGTAGAAGACTATAGTAATAATGACCATGAATCAAACATTGAGGTTCTAGAAAAAATTTGCTCCCATAGTAACCAAAACCATAATGAAGCTCATGAAACAATACAGTCAATTCGAATGAGTATGCGAAAAAAAAACCACTTGAGTATCTAAAGGATTATAATTGTAATATCAATGTTTCCAATACAACTTCAAAAGTTAAATATCCTTTCAATTCAATTTTGTCTTATAATAAATTATCACCTTCTTACACATCTTTTGATATGTCTATTTCTTCACATGTTGAGCCAAACACTTTCTGAAGCCGTGAAACATAACTGTTGGAGAGAGGCTATGCATTCTGAGATATCTGCTTTGGAGTCAAATCAAACATGGGAGACTATTGTTCTGCCTAAGGACAAAACTGCCATAGGTTGCAAATGGGTATTCAAAATAAAGTATAAGGCTGATGGAACTATTGAAAGGTATAAAGCAAGGTTAGTGGCAAAGGAATACACACAAACAGAGGGCATTGACTACCTTGAAACTTTCTCTCCAGTAGCAAAAATGACCACTATAAGGTTGCGTCTTTCTCTAGTTTCTACTTATAACTGGGAATTGAAACAATTAGATATAAATAATGTCTTCTTGCATGGAGAGTTGAAAGAAGATGTTTACATGATTGCTCCTCCTGGTTTGACTTCTATTCAATAAGGACAAGTTTGTAAATTAAAAAAGACTTTATATGGCCTAAAGCAAGCTAGCAGGGAATGATTTGCTAAATTATCTATATTTTTGACTTCTGCGGGATATACTTAGTCTATGAATGATCATTCTTTCATTAATTCTTCTGAAAGATCTTTTACTACAATATTGGTGTATGTGGATGATATAATCTTGGCAAGAAATGATAAGGAAGAGATTAATCAAATTAAAAAGCTTTGAATAAAGCATTCAAGATCAAGGATCTTGGAGATTTAAGATATTTTCCTAGTCTTGAAGTAGCAAGAAGTAAGAAAGGGATACTGATGAATCAAAGGAAATATGAACTAGAATTATTAAAAGATGTAGGTCTTTTAGCCTACAAACCTGCAAACACTCCTATGGATAATCTTGTTAAATTGTGTCTTCTACTGGAAGTGTGCCTTTCACATATGTTCATGCATATAGAAGGATGATTGGAAGACTTATGTATCTCATTAATACCCGACCTGACATAACCTTCTCTATTCAACAATTTTCTCTGTTTCTTGATAAACCTATAATTGATCACTATAATGCAGCAATTAGAATTCTTAGATATATTAAATGAGCTCCAAGTCTTGGCTTATTTTTCTCTTCCAGCAATCTGTCCATCTAAAAACCTTTTGTGATAATGCTTGGGACACATGCAGTGATTCAAGACAATTAGTGACTGGTTTTAGTGTGTATCTTGAAAATTCCCTTATATCCTGAAAATCAAAGAAGCAAGAAACAATATCGAAGAGTTCCTATGAAGCTTAATACAAAGTAATGACCACCTGTTACATGTGAAATTCAATGGCTAGTCTATCTTCTTCAAGATTTCAAAGTTCATTTTAAGCAACCATCTCCTTTTATATTGTGACAATAACTCAGCAAGATACATTATAGCAAATCCAGTGTTTCAAGAGCATACGAAACATATAGAAATAAATTGTCACATTGTTAGAGAAGAATTTAAAAAAGGTCTCATCCATTTGCTTTCTATTTCTACCACAAAACAACTAGCAGACATTTATACCAAAACCTTAGGTCCTTAGTCTTTCAAGAATATTTGTTCAAGCTGGGTTTCATCAATATTTTCTCCCCAGCTTGTGGAGGGTTTTAGAGGATATGGATACGAGACTTCTAAAAGGAAACTAATATCAATTATGTGATTTTGTCTTTATGAAAAAATCAAGTTACCATCAATTCCGTTTATTTGGTTTTATAAGATTGTAATAGTTTTATTTTATTTTCTTTATTTAGCTATACCTAAAATGGGGTATATTACTTGTATATATTCAGTTATCTACTTTTGATCAAAATAAGAAAAAATAGAGAATATTTTCATTCTCATATTCTTGTTCATGTTTGTTCATCTCTATATTTTTATAATATCCATGGCACATCCCTTAGAGGAGAGTCACTCAAACCGTTAAAAGATACTTGAGACATTATTAATAAGGAACAAACATAACAAAAACAAATGACATATCTAAAGTGTTTTCAAACAAGGAAGGAGATGACTGGAGAGGGAGAGACGTCCTTGAAGAGAGAAAGAAAGTTTCATAGCAAAGTTCTTGTGAGCAACAAAGAATGAAAATGAGAAGAGTGATATGCATACTTTCTATTTATGTGTCTATTTTAAAACCTTCACGCAGAACAAACACCCCTAGGTCACCTTTCGATCTGCTCTTTGAAAGCCAAGATGTTTTAAAGATAACTCTCGAGAAGCAAAACAACAACTCAATGGTCTTTGTTGGAGGTGACATCAATAGTCCTATGGTAGAGGCCAGATGGACCAGTCTCAATGTGCTTGAGTTGTTTAAGTAGAAAGAGTTGTTGACTATCAGTTATAACTTTTAGCCTAATAGTAAGTGTTTGATCCAACAGTCTTATCACTCTCTGAGATTCATGAAATTTCTTATTAAGAGCCTTAAATAATATGTTCAAATGATTACTCATATGTGAACGTGTTTGTGGAATGAAGAGAGTAGAGTGTAGGTGAGAGAATTCATGCATGCAAAGCATGACTTCAATGTAAAAAAATTATATAAAATAATATTTCACTAATTAAGGGATTTCAATTGCATTTTTTGTTGAACTGAAAGTCGTCTCCGTATATACAATTTCAATGTTAAATTTTCTTACAAACTTAAATCGTCTACCATAAATGCTGATCATTATAAACAAATGTTTTTTTTTAACTAAAGTTGTCTCTGTAGGTATCATAAACATGATTTCTTTTGTTTGAAGTCGTACCTATCATGACTTATCCAAAAACGTAATTAAAAAGTTATTTACCTATTTTGATGATTTATTAGAAAAATTATACATTTTAGTGCTAAAAAATTCTAAATTTTGGTTTTGGTCCTTTTATCTTCTTTATTGTATGTATCTGTACATTTTTTGATATACTTTCATTCAATGCAAAAAAAAAAATCAGTTTTGGCGTATTCTCATTCAATTTTATTGTTTATGGTAGAGTTATGAATGAAATGGGTTTCGATAAAAATTGACAAGAAAATAAAGGTTTTTTAGGCATATGGCCATGGCCATCATGTAAGATGGCTGTGTGTCATTTAAAAAAAGCAAAATTTATTTTGCCCATTTTGTTCCACCTTTTCTATTAGATATAAAAGTTAGATATTAAAGGGGTTGGATTGGCTTAGGGTTAGGTCAGTGCAATTTCAGACACAAAATCAACCCTCATGCAAAAGAAAAGTGAACTGTTCTTGAAAGTTGAGATAGACACACTACTTAAAAAAGCGTTTTAGTTTATGTTGCTTTCTTAACTTAATTTAGTTGGATGTTTTCTTTGGATTATATTTTTAAAGAGTGGAAGTATATTAAGAGTTCTAAACCTAAACTGGACTGATTTGTGGACTTAACTTGATCTGTGGACTTTACAATGTCTAACCTAACCTGTTTTGAATAAATTTCTCAGAAGTTATTATACAAATCCAACTATTAAAAATATTGACGAGTAGAAAAAACAAAGTATCCCAATACAAATGACTTAGTTGATCTAAGTCAGTTTTTATGTTTAATAGTTGTTTCAACAATCATGATTGTTGGTTTGATTTTTCCTTCTCAAGTTATGGCTCATATTTTTTTGACAAAAATGGAAGTGATGTATTGTGACCTATAAGTATGACGTTCATCTTTTTTTCAGTATCTTCCTTTTTCTTCGTTTAGTTTTTTTGCATGTCATTCTCGTTGACACGCAATAGCAATAGTTTTGCATGTCTTTCTCTTTTACACGCAGTAGCAATGAGCAATGTCACTTTATTGGAAGGGGTAAATGGTTTAATGTGATATATTTTTGAATAATTGAACACTCACTGTGCTTTGATTTGGGCCAAATTTCAAGGTCTCTATCTACTACATCAATAATTTGATGTATAATTACTATCTCAACTTATTAGAATGTGAGCTTTTTCATCTGAACAAGCATGTTTTTTTTATAGACTTAGGATTACTTGAATTGTAATTTTTGTGAGTGTTTACGGTCTATTGTGGTTTTGTTAATGGTTCACTTTATATGTATTATTTGGAATCTTTTTTACTATATTGTGATTTTTATCTCTCAAGAAAGTTTTTATGTTAAAACTTTAATTTCATTAACCATTTAATAACTATTTGTCTCCATATGTGTTTGGATCATCAAGTTTTTTCAATATGGTTTGCTCACTTGATATTAATTGTTTTTGTTGTATTTACCCACCTTTTCCATCGATTGGTTCTATATTATACTTTAGTTTTAATGTTGATCTTCATAGTTAAAATATTAGTTAAACTTAAAATTTAACTTTTGTTTCCAAAATTTGGATTAGATTTTCTTTTTGTCTTTTGTTAGAGACGTTGCTAATATCACTACAAAATGATATTATAAAATAAGTTACTTTTACTTCTTTAATTATAAAATAAGTTATTTTAATTTTCAAAAATGACAATATTAAACATCCTACATGTGTGATAAATAATATATTTATGTTTTAATATTTGAGAATGACAATTTATATCTTAGTATTGAAACAGTGGTGTTATTCACATACAAATTACAAAAATCCGATAAAGAGTTAGGTATATATACAAAAGGACAAACTTGGAAAACCTACAAATAGGAGTGAAAATAAAATTAAAATAAAACCAATAAGGTAAAGGCGTGAAAATAAAACTAAAATAAAACCAATAAGGTAAAGGCTTAGTGAAGATATCGACCAGTTGAAAGTGGTTTCTAATATAGAACAATTGAGTCCTCATTTTTCTAGTTGTTTCCAGATAAAGTACAAATCAATATTGAGATATATAGTTCTGTCATGATAAATAGGTTGGTTGTAATATAAATAACTACTTTAGTATAATTGCATAGGATGTAGTAATATTGAAATTATTAATAAAGTAAGTATAATGGCGTGATTCTTAGGCTTAGCCATGGAAACTTCATTGCTAGGTGGAACTTCATTGCTAGGTGGAATATGGGCATTATATCACCTAAGTAGTTCAGAAATGATTTTTTTAAGAGGATGTTGAACGAGGTATTAGCGTCGACTATAAGATATCAGATTTTAATAGTCTGACTCTTCAAGTTTTTTTCTCCAAACGTCGTGAGGGGGTTGATGTAGTCCTTCGTATCCTCTTTTTTTTCCCAAGAAACCCACTATCTCATCATCATAGGGTTTGATGTTGGTGTTAAGATTTGTAGTTTTTGGAAGGTCTTCTAGTAAAGAATATCTATCAAGCTCCCCCGATCCATTAGAATCTTCATGATGGCGAAGTTCTCCACGTTTATCATGATAACCATATGGTCGTCCTACATCGAATCAATTATCTTGAAGTCCGCGTTAGTGAAATTTATGGGTGGCATTGTTTTTCTTGGAACCAAGGACACTGCATTAGCTGATTGCACTATATGTAGGTATTATTTACCTGCGGTCAATGCTCCTCCTTCGACAAATTTTTTTGTAATGGTGATAATTATCTCGCGTAGAGGGCCCCATGTCCTCTTTCGTCTCCCTTTATTTGTGGTCTTTGGTTTGAAGCACAGGGTTGGTTGTCGTCTCGATCAAATCGTCTCAATGACAATGTACATCATGACGTCGGAAAATCCTAGTTCCCTTGTTGAATCTTCAAAGGTGACTCGCTTGGATTAGTTCTTCAATTTTGACCTTCAAGGTAGAGCACTCTTTAGTTGAGTGGCAAAAGTTCCAATGCTACCTACATTGCTTGTTGGGGATGACATTTAAAGGTGTCGGGATGAGCTCAGCGCTAAGGTCCTCTTCTAAGATCCTTGCTCGATCTGCATTTAACGACATATACTGGGCGAACCTTATTCCTTGATGCTCTCTTGGCCATGTCATGGGATGACCTCAACACCATCATGGCCTTGACTTTCTCCTAAAGTCTCGTAATTCCTCGAGCTGCATAAATTTCGCAGCTCGCCTCTATAGTTCGTCTAGGCCAGCTACTAGTTTCTTACATAACTCGTCTGTGAATGGTCTTAACCTCAGAGTGGTGACTATATGGTGCAAGGATACTTCCGAGCTGAGGTTACAAATGTTCAAAGCCACCTTTCTGAGCCTCTCTATGAAGAGTCTTAATGACTCTCCCTTCTCTTAGTTGATGTTTAAAGGGGCTATGGAAGTTAGGTGATGGAGTCAACTAGTCAGAAATTGTATTCCAAACTTTGCTGCCAAGGTTTCAAAGTAGTTGACTGAGAAGGGGGGAAGTTAGGTGAACCAACTTAGTGTCGCCCCCTTCAAGGATGTGGGGAACACGCGACAGAGGACAACATCCTTCGTGTTATAAAGGTTGATCTGTATCATGTAGATGTCAATGTGTTCGTCTGGATCAGTCATTATGTCATATCAATCTATTGTTAGTACCTTCTAACTAAGAGGGAGTTTGGCATTTGTGATGCCATATGGCGAAATCATCTTCACTTTTGTAGTAGCGTCAGAGTATGGCTCGTCTTCAGGATTTGGTGACACATGGGTCCCTTCCGCCTCTTTCTTTTTGAAGGCTTTGTTCTCATGCCTTAGAGTAGTGGTCTCCTCTGCATTTTATCTCTTAAGCTCAATCATTTCCTTCTGCAATTCCATCAACCAGGTCATTTATCCTACTTTAGTCTACGGGTGTGAACTAATTTTCATCTTTCATTCGTCATGTTTCTCATTAATAGCATAAAGTTCTTTAACGTCCTTCTCGGCTCCACAGTGGGGCCAATTGTTGTTATAAGGGTTGAGTAGGTCTCCTCTTCTCCTACTGTTGCTATGTAGTCTCCGAGGTGTTGTCGTTTGAGGTGTGATGAGTAATGTCTCAGGTTCGAGAAGGGGGTGTGTACTTGAAAAAAAATACTTCGTTGCTCAAGTCAGATTGAGAATAGTTGTGAGTAATGAATGCTATTAATATAACCTTACATGTCTCGACATTAATTTATTTATAGAGTTAAAGTGGACCTTTACGTGGATTAGCTTGAATTGGTACGGATAAGATCCTTAATCTCATGTTAACGAAGATGTACGGTCGGTTTATCATGTTGATTAGGGTTAAGGTTGTACTTAATTAGGTGTTAATTTTGTATGTTGTTTAGGAGTTGATTTAGGTTTAAGATTTAGAGTTTACATATAGATTTAGGTTTCTAATAAGTGTTTAGGATTTAGAATTTAGGTCAAGGTAATCTTGGTTGGATATGAGACCGAGGTGATCTGAATTGTATATGCTAGAATACCCGTGACAAGTTCCAATTTGGGATGAACCTTTGCGAAATTTCAGCCACACACTAAAGTCTCAAAAGGACTACTACTTTGTTAATTCTCAATTTCCTATTATGTAACTACAAAATCCTATGAGTTTGTGCTTAGGTGTTCTTTCAAAAACAACACAATCAGTTTTCTCTAGGCTCTTTTTTTTTGAAGAAAAAAAAAAAAAAAAAAAAACTTTCATGAACGATCAGTTTTACAAGAATGCACAGTAATATATTTCACACTTGATCATAAGCTATTAATCAAGTCAGGTAAGACAAATTCTATCTTATTTGAAAAGCTGCAAAAGTTCGAATTTCTATTCAATTCTTTAAGGTGTTGGAGGTTTTTCTTATTTCATACTCCATCAGCTTCCTCCTAAATCTGGATCATCTAAAAGATATAGATTCACTATTTGTAATAGCGAAGGCATCTTTGGTTAGACTCTTATTCTAATTTGGCAACAGTAGAATAAAGAAACAACCGTTCCAATGATGAGACGACAACAGGGGCTGTGGATTTTATGCCTGATTTTACAGAAAATCTCAGAGATTAGTTCCCTGCAAGATTTATGTACATATATAGATCTTAACTTTTATTTTACAAGTTTTTGGAATAATAACATAAATTATACTAACATTTAGAGCACAAATCACCTGCATCAAGTGTATTAGAAAACATCATACTAATATTTTTTTTTTTACATATTATATTAATTCCTTTAATTTGCTGTAACATTAAAGAATGAGGGAATTAATACAATGCCACCAAAAAATAATTAAAAAATATCCTTATAATTTACTCTAAATAGTATTATATTTATATAAATAAATATCCCACCCAGACACCTTGAAGGGCTAAGTCAATCTCACACTGGCATTGACCCTGCTCGGAAACTATTATGATGCGAATTTAGCATCCTCCAATTGTTTTGTTGTTCCAGTTGGCCACTGAAGATGAGAATGAAAAATTTTCACGTGAACCATTCCATTTAATAATTTTACTCACCATGCACTAGCCAGAACAAGTGCACGTGAACTATAAATACAAAGTTTGAGGATCTCAATGTCTTTGCAGAGAAATACCTTCGAACCACTCCTGTTTCACAGTAAGCGGCTGAGGCCCAAACAGTAGATTCAACTTTCAAAAATAATATAGAAAATATAGCGCAAAACAGCCAAAAGGGCCTGTAATAAGAAGAGAGTAGAAGATAAACAGATAGTGAAAGAGAAAAAAGAGAGCAAAGAACGTATTCAATGAAGAAACAAGGGTGTGAGGTTGAGGCCACAGACATCAACTACGAGATCCGTACAAAGGCAGTAGACCAACCTTCTAAAATCTTCAGCAAATTTCCACAATTGAATAGGGAAGAAGGTGGTCGTGAAGCAGAAGATGAAGAAACAAATGAACAAAGATCATGCAGTGGAGTTAGGCATGTCCTCAAGAACGTGAATTGCACAGCAAAGCCTCGGGAAATTCTGGCAATTGTTGGGCCAAGTGGGGCTGGGAAATCATCCCTTCTTAAGATCCTAGCTGGTAAAGATAGTTCACAAAGTGGGTGTATCTTGGTGAATCAAGAACCTGTGGATAAAGCTCAGTTCAAAAAAATTTCAGGGTATGTTACACAAAAGGATGCCTTGTTTCCCTTACTTACGGTTGAAGAAACCATAATGTTTAGTGCAAAGCTAAGGTTACGTCTTCCTCAAGAACAACTATGCTCCAGGGTAAAGTCACTGATTCAAGAGCTTGGTCTTAGCCATGTTGCTAGGACTAGAATTGGAGATGACAGAGTCCGTGGCATATCTGGTGGTGAGAGGCGTAGAGTTTCCATTGGTGTTGAAGTCATACATGATCCAAGGGTACTGATTTTGGATGAACCAACTTCAGGGCTTGATAGTACCTCAGCTTTGCAAATAATTGATATGCTTAAAGTCATGGCTGAATCTAGAGGGCGAACTATAATCCTAACTGTCCACCAACCCGGGTACAGAATAGTGAAGTTGTTCAACTCGATACTGTTATTGGCTGATGGTATTGTGTTGCACAATGGCACTGTGGATTTGCTGGGTGTAAATCTAAGGCTAATGGGTTTAGAACTTCCTCTTCATGTTAATGTGGTTGAGTTTGCCATTGATTCCATTAAGACCATTCAGCAACATAAAAAATGTCAGCAGGTTCAGGTAGAAGCGCCGTGGCTATTACCAAGGACAATGCTACAAAAGAAATGCGGTGATCAAGGTGAGAGTAGAAGTGGTAAGTTTACTTTGCAACAGCTCTTTCAACAATCCAAGTTAATTGATGTAGAAATCATTAGTGCGGGAATGGATATCACTTGTGATTTTGCAAATTCTGGATTGAGAGAAACTATGATTCTCACTCATAGATTCTCCAAAAACATCCTACGTACAAAGGAACTCTTTGCATGCAGGACAATTCAATTGCTGGTTTCTGGACTGGTTTTGGGCTCAGTCTTTTGTAATAAGGATGGTCTAGTGGGTGCGGAAGAAAGAGTGGGTCTATTTGCTTTCGTTTTAACGTTTATGTTATCAAGCACCACCGAAGCTCTACCAATTTTTCTGCAAGAAAGGGATATTGTAATGAAAGAAATCTCTAGTGGAAGCTACAGAGTTTCCTCTTATGCTATCGCCAATGGCCTAGTTTACTTGCCATTTTTGTTCATACTAGCCATTTTATTCACAGTGCCTCTGTACTGGCTTGTTGATCTCAACAGGAATTTTTCGGCATTTTTGTACTTTTTGATGCTAATTTGGCTAATTCTTTACACTGCAAATTCAGTTGTGGTATGTTTCAGTGCTGCGGTGCCTAATTTCATTGTTGGGAATTCAATGATCGCTGGTGCCATCGGTTCTTTTCTTCTGTTCTCTGGCTACTTTATATCAAAACATGAAATTCCAAGTTACTGGATTTTCATGCATTATATATCTCCATTTAAGTATCCCTTTGAAGGGTTTCTGATAAACGAGTTCTCCAACTCAAAAAAGTGCTTGGAGTACTTGTTTGGGGCATGTATGGTGAGAGGAGAGGATGTACTTAAAGAAGCGCAGCTTGGAGGGGAGACTAGTAGATGGAAGAATGCTGGGGTGATGGTGTGCTTCATCCTGGTTTCCAGGTTCATTTCTTTCGCAATTCTTAGGTACAGATGCTCACAAGGAGTCATCCTAAAAGTACGATGACTCTCACGCTCGAGAGGGTTGTTTCACATCACTTGGATTTATCTGCAGAGAGGAAACAAAGAAGATACAAAACCACATCAACAAGCAAAATATGTAAAGAGAAAACAAATGATAAGATGTTGGTTTCTGCTTTCTAGCATTACTTGATTCACACCATCGTCTCTCTCTTCATCATGCACATTCTTCTTCCCTACTAATTTTCTTTTACAATACATGCTTGTTGTCTAATTCTCTAATTCACCAGATTTGTTCCCCAAAAATAGTAAAAGGGGATCCTATATGTTGGCCAGGTTTCTGCCGTTTTTAAATCTTTTTTCTTTACATTTATACACACATATATATTGTGAATTTTAAATTTTGATAGTCATGATACACTCAAGCGTTAGAAAGTGATTAGAAAACAAGACGAGGACCGTGATATTCAGTTTAAAAGAAGGATATTGATGTCACACTTAAGAAAGATGAGAAAGTGAGTGATAAGTCATCCATTGATAACCACAAGTTAACACTTACTCTAGTTAACTCCCACGTCTTTATTTCTCACTATATACATTATTATCTTTTTCCATGAAAAAACATGAATGATTTAAAGGTTTTTTTTTTATCTTCTCATATGACATGTGATCATTCTACTACTTAATTAAAAACATAATAAAACTCATAAAGAAAATCTAAAATTATGTTAACCCCATAAAATCGTATCAGAAAGTTCATTTTATATAGCAATTCCCACAATGAAAATAGGGTCACGCAGTAACTGAAGTATGAGCATTTCACCAGGCTTACTCCAAAATCCTAGTTTCATTTACAACTCTACAATCCAAGTATTAAATACTCATCTTGTAAGGGATGGTATATAAATATTAACAAACACCATAATAAAGCAATTAACAGCCTGAGATCTACTGACATATACCTGCCATTCCTTTTTATTGTAGTTTTATATCCCCAAAGCTAACAGCCAAGAGCCCATCTGATTTACAGGAAGCATCCATTTGAAGGTAACACTTTAACTATTTTGAGCTCATATCTTTGGCAATCAAACTGATTATATGATCAAAATCAACGAGCTTAGCTGCAAGAAAGTTAGCAGATTGAAAGTATATATCAGTGTTTCACTGAAGCAAGTGGTAACAACAAACTGATGGGTATATTCGAGGTTCTGCATCTTCAGCCTACTTACTATACATTTGACTTAAACCCTTACAAAAATTTTGGTAGAACCCTCATCTCAAATTTCTAGAGCCTTGCACAAAACTGCCAACTTTAATGCTAAATCTTCGTACTTTCTAGTGAAGGACTCAACAATTAGCCAGAAGAATTTCATTTATGCAACTGCAGTATCAGCCTCCAATTCCATTTCACAATGCAAGACAAGTTCAGAGTCACTTTCCTCCTCGCAAATCTCTTCATCATCAGCTTCTGGCACATAGCCAGCCCGCTTCATCTGTTCAGTGAGAATTTTCAGAACTAAATGGATGTCCTTCCTACGAGGGTGCCTTTTATCTTTCACCATGAAAACATGCACACGACTCTGAATTTCAATCCAACTGCAACCAGGTTGCTTAACTACTCCCTGTTGCCTCATCTGTTTCCGGACTTTCACCACATCTTTCCATCTTCCAAGCTCAGCATACATATTTGAAAGAAGAACGTAAGGCCCAGAGTTCAAGGGATCAATTTCCATGAGCTTTTCCGCTACATACTTCCCTAATTTAATGTTTCCATGAACCTTACAAGCAGCAAGTAGAGATCCCAAGACAACAGCATCAGGCTGCATCGGCATTGTCTGCATCAAATCGTTTGCTTCATCAAGGCAACCAGCCCGACCTAGTAAATCAATCATGCATGTAAAATGGTCCTTCATAGGTGCTAAACCATACTCAGCCCTCATTGAGTGGAAGTAACGTCGTCCTTCTTCAACAAGTCCTGCATGGCTACATGCAGATAGAACTCCAATCATAGTAACATGATCTGGTTTTTCTCCAGATAGCAGCATTTTCCTGAAAATTTCGAGGGCATCAGTACCATAACCATTTTGTGCATACCCCACTATCATGGCATTCCATGAGACAATATCCCTTTCTACCATATGCTCAAAAATCAGGCACCCATCTTCAACCATTCCACATTTCATGTACATGTCAATGAGAGAATTCCCCACAAAAATGTCAGATTCTTCTCCAGACTGAAACCAAAATCCATGCTTCAAAATGTGAGTGTGAGCCTGTCTACCAAGTTTCAGATCGGCAAGATTTGCACACGCATTAAGTAGATTCCCAAAGGTGTAATGGGTTGGCCAGAGAGAATCCCTCTTCAGGAGGAGGAAAAGTCTAACTGCCTCCTCATTCTCTCCATTTTGTGTGTAACCTGCAATAAGAGCATTCCAAGACACCACATTCCTCTCCATCATCTTTGAAAACATCAACCTTGCAGCTTTCACACTGGCTGCCCTGGCATATCCACTAACCATGGAAGTTTCAGACACCACATTCCTAACTGGCATCCTGTCAAAAACCAACCGAGCTTCCCTAACTCTTTTGCACTTTGCATACATATCAACTAATGCATTGCCTAACACAAGGTCATTACGAAACTTATCCCGTTTGATGACGCGAGCATGAATTTGCAAACCTTCCCTGGCAGCTGACAAGCTCGCACAGGCACTGACCACGCTGGCCATAGTTATCTCATCAGGTTCAACCCCATTATCCATCATCCTAACAAAAACCTCCAGAGCTTTTCGCGCAGGCCCATTTTGCTCATAACACGTAATCAAACTATTCCAAGAAACTCTATTCCTCACAACCATTTCATCAAAAGCCCTTTGAGCACAAGTCACTACTCCACACTTAGAGTACATATCAACAAGAGCAGAACCCATATAAACATCTAATAAGTAACGAGACTTTGATATCAAAGCATGGATTTGAACCCCCACATTCAAATCTGTCAACCCTGCACAAGCACTAAGAGCACTCCCAAATGAATACTCATTAACCACAAAATCCTCACTATGCATATCAACAAAAAACTTCAACGCTTCCTCAAATCGATCATGTTGTGCAAAACCCGACACCATAGCATTCCATGAGCATTGGTCAGGCTCAGGCATCGATTTAAAAACGTTCAAAGCCTCGTCAAGCTTACCGAACTTCGTCAAAACGCTTAAAATCGCATTATAACTGAAAGTGTTCCTCAGCGGCATATGAACAAACACCTTGCGTGCGTCCTCAAAACAACCGCATTTTCCATAAGCATCGACGAGCCTGTTCTGAATAAATATTTCAGATGAAAACTGTGTCTTAATGATTCGACCATGTATGCGACGCGCGTCAATTCCAGACTTTGACCGAATGCAAGAGTCCAATAACTTCGCGAAGGGTGAAGAATCGAGGAAACAAAGGTCACCCAATACTTTTTGAACGAACCCATGTCTACCCATTCGTAGAAAGACCCTTAATTTAAAGAAGTGGGTCCTTTTAACGAAACCATATAGAAAGACCCGTAATTTTATTGAGAGAAAGCAACATGACTGTGCTCCCCAACAATGTTGTTTCCTCCCTTGAAAAGTGTTCGTTTCTGATTTCAAAGTGTGTCACGGCGAGAAGTGTGAAACTCGCAAATGCCGTGCACGGTCACCTTATCAAAACCGCGCTTTTCTTCGACGCTTTCCTCGCCAACGGTCTTATTGACGCGTACTCAAAGTGCGGCTGCGAAGAAAGTCTACGAAAGGCCTTCGACGATCTTCCCAGCAAGACCACTCGTTCGTGGAACACGCTAATCTCGTTTTACTCGAAAACGGGCCTTTTCGATAAGGCCCATAATCTGTTCGATAAAATGCCTGAACGGAACGTCGTTAGTTATAACTCGCTAATCTCCGGTTTCACGCGCAACAATCGTCACGAAGATTCGGTTAAGCTCTTTCGAATGATGCAAAATGATCGTAGCGTATTGATGTTAGACGAGTTTACACTCGTTAGCGTAGTTGGAAGCTGCGCTTGTTTGGGTAACGCTAAATGGTTGCAGCAGGTTCATGGGGTGTCAGTTATGGTTGGCATGGAGTGGAACCTGATTCTCAACAACGCGTTAATTGATGCTTATGGGAAATGTGGTGAACCGGACTTGTCGTGTTCTGTATTTTGCAGGATGCCAGAGAGAAATGTTGTGTCTTGGACATCGATGGTTGTGGCTTACAGTAGAGCATGTAGGTTGGATGAGGCTTGTGAGGTATTTAAGGATATGCCGGTTAAGAACACGGTTTCTTGGACTGCTTTGATAACGGGTTTTGCGAGAAATGGGCGTTGTGGTGAAGCTTTCGAAGTTTTTAAGCAAATGTTGGAAGAGGGTGTGAGGCCTAGTGCTCCAACTTTTGTGAGTATTATAGATGCTTGTGCACAAGAGGCTCTTATAGGAAGAGGTAAGCAGGTGCATGGTAAATTTATTAGAGGTGGCATAAGTGGGAACTTGTTTAATGTGTATGTCTGCAATGCTCTGATTGACATGTATGGTAAGTGTGGAGATATGAAATCGGCTGAAAATTTGTTTGAGATGGCTCCTGTGAGGGATGTGGTAACTTGGAACACATTGATAACTGGTTTTGCACAAAATGGTCATGGGGTGGACTCATTGGCTGTGTTTAGAAGGATGATAGAAGCCAAAGTAGAGCCCAATCATGTGACATTTCTTGGGGTGCTATCTGGTTGTAGCCATGCAGGTTTAGATAATGAAGGGCTAGAGTTGGTAGATTTGATGGAAAGAAAGTATGGAGTGAGGCCTAAAGCTGATCACTATGCTTTATTGATTGATTTGCTGGGGAGGAAAAACAGACTCAAGGAAGCCATGAGTTTGACTGAGAAGGTGCCTAATGAAATTATGAATCACATTGCAGTGTGGGGTGCAATATTGGGTGCTTGTAGAGTTCATGGGAACTTGGACCTTGCCAGAAAGGCTGCAGAGGCACTGTTTGAATTGGAACCAAACAATACAGCTAGGTATGTTATGCTAGCAAACATCTATGCTGCGTGTGGTAGATGGGGTGATGCCAAAAGAATTAGGACGGTAATGAAGGAAAGGTGTTTGAAGAAAGAACCAGCTTTTAGTTGGATTGAGTTGAGAAATCTGAGACACGAGTTTGTGGCCAAGGACAAGGTGCATCCACAGATTGGAGAGATATGTGAAGTGAACAATAAACTAGTTCTTCATTTGAAGGATGCTGGGTATCATCAGCCTTATATTGATTACCCTTTTCATCCAGATTATGATGATGATTTCTACTTTAATTAGGTCAATGAGAAACCTTTGTCATAACTTTATCATGCCACCGTGATTATCAAGGATGCTAACTATCTTCAATCATACTCCTCTCACTAGGCCGTGAGACAATCTAATAAGGGTATGTTTGTTTTTATGCATAGAAGCTTCAACTGTCAGTTCTACTCAATAACACAAAACTCATAATTGGAGTGAATATGCATTGGATTGCATGTTAGCAGATTTTGATAACACGTTGAATATTATTGAACATGGATCCAAGAAGCAACTAATAGTTGTGATGTGATTTTGCTCTGAATGATGATCCATTATGGGAAAGCAACATTCTCCAAGTGATAACTGAATGTGGTCATTTGACCAACTGTAGCTATTGATTAGCGTAGATCAGAATTACGAATTATCACTGCAAACAGTTATAGGCCTTTCACAATCAATTGCCGGCTATTATTTATTGGGTGCAAATGTGTCATCAAGTAAAATTATCCATTATTTTTGTTCTCAGTTGACTCTTGAACAGAACATAACTCCTTTTAATTTTAATTTTAAGTTTAAACTGACAACAGTCAAGTTTCTTCTAAGTGATGACAATCTCATGGTCGTTGAAAGGGACAACAATACTTTTGAAACACGTTGCCATACGTGCCCTCCTCCCTCCTTGTTTATTATACTTTGAGAACATGACTTTATTAGAAACTGATCACAGTCAAAAACTACTGATTTTCTAAGAAACTTCCTTTGAGAACGTGATTCTAGAAGCTTGACTCTCCTACATTTAAGCTTTGATGAACACTCTAACGTCGCTCAATTTATCTCATTCAGAATCAGCCTGCGGTTTCTTAACTGTAGTTTCCAAATGAGTATTTGAGTAACTTCTGCAAATGTTTTTCTTGTTGAAATTTAGTTTGAAGAAAAATGATTTATATCTCGAAGTTTTTATTCTGAAATCAAGTTAATAGTGAAGCATGTATCTCACAAAAACTCAATTTTAAATTTAGAATCCATTCTTTAATGTGAAATTGAACAGGTGAATAGTTATATAAAATCACCTTAACTAATATTTTCATTACTATCAGTTTGACAACTGAAAATATGCAGAACAGTAACACTAGAACATGGACTTTTAAACAACGTGAAATACAATCCCAAGTTTCAAAGAATATTGGAAGGATGGATGTGGAAAATGAACATTGTTGACCATTTACTTTTACTCCCATACCAGACGGCAACGACTTGTTCCTTACAAATTCCACAGAAAAAAACAGCAAGAAAAAGATAACTGCTTTCCCCAACACTTATATTCGATATCATGTTCTTCTCTGCCCCTTCACTCCTCTCTAAATCATGAACACAACCCACCAAACACACTCTCTTCACGAGAATGGAGGAGACAGAGAATTCAGTTTCTGGGGTTCATCAAACACCACACCTTCTAATCATTGTGATCAACCACAAGGCAATGAAGCGAGGTTCAATAAGGAGGCAATACACCAAAGGAAAAAGTTTGAGTATTGTTCACCTTTTTGTTCAACGGCTTCCGACCCTTCAAGGAGCAAAGCTATTGCACAAGGACAAAGGGAACTTATGGAGATGGTGCAAGACATGCCTGAGTCTGGCTATGAACTCTCTTTCCAAGACATGGTGGTTCATGAGAAGCATGTGCTGGAACCAGAACAACCACATCAAAATGAAACTTCCCTTAACAACACACACCTGCAAAGTGGTGGAAATAAAGCTCAACTCAAAAAGCTAAACAAGAAGAAGAAAACCAAAGGTAACAGTAGACCTGGTCAGCTATTGCGGGTTGAAAGCATGGACAGTGAAACCTTCCTCCTGAAGTTGTTCTTTCCAATTTCTCTTGATTGGATGAAGAAGGATAAAATGAAGAAGGGGCCCAAGCTTTCTTCTAGACCTTCTTTTCAGGAATCTATAAAACAAGTGGGAAAAGATTGGAGAATTAAAGGAGTTTCCTTTTCAGGAAACAACACAGAAGATGGCATGAGTGACACAAACAGGTGGATACTGAAATTCTCCGTATGTTTCGGAAGAACTTCTAATTCTGAGAGAGAGAGAAAAAATTGTGAAGAAAAAATTAAATGAATTTCTTCACAAGCTAAGTGTATAAACTAATTTATGAAATCTCTCTTGTACAAGTGTTCTGAGTACTAGTTCTTTTTATGAAATCTCTCTTCTTGAGTACTAGTTCTTTTTATTAGACTCAACTCGTTTTATTCAATAAAATTTTCCTTATAACATCTGTATTAGATGGCAAGAATCATGCTTGCAGTAATCAAATAAGTAGAAATTAACATAGTTTAAGTGAAACAAATTTGTTGTAGTGTATACTATCCACTAATGCTTTTTTTTTTTTTTTGTTTCATCAGGCATGTTGATCACAGTTTCTCATTCTCAAATGGTTGCTGGTCATTCCTTCCTTGTGCAAAAAGCAAAACAAAGAATGTGGGAGGGTAAATTACTTGTGATGGGGACACAAAACAAGGGGTGCCATGGAAATTCACAACATTAAAAAGTGTGAAACAAATATATGGACATCTACCTTACACACTCATTGTTTTGTAGTTAGTATTGAGAAATGTAAGGACCACCAACAACTTCTCTCTGTTTATGGAAAGTTCAACTTTATACGAGTCGGTTTGTTTCGAAACTTCGAGTTTTTTTAACAATCTATTCATTTCTTACTTAACCACGTAGAACAAACATAAGGAGACCAAAAGGGAGAGTCGGTGGTCCCATCTCTGTGTGTCGTGGAGACTTGCTCGGTGTGGTGGTGTTGCCGTCAATGGGTTTTGTTTTATCTGGCGTGTAAACATCGACACAGTCATTCATGAATGGGATGGGTTGTAGGAGAAGATGTTTGGCTCCTGTTGCCACATTTGTTAACAGATTTATGGTACAACTTGAATCCTTTATTTAGAAGTGTATGTTGAGATAGTTAAATATAACGATAGTGTCTCATGTGATATGGCAAAAGCAGCATGTAATTTGTTTCGCCTATTATCAATCTCGTGCAGAATTTATTTATTTTACAAAAATAGATAAATCGTGTGTTAGTAACTCAAAGAATGTACTAAAGAAAACACAATAGAACAAGACATGGTATTCGTAAGATTAGCAATATTGTCGGTAATCAGTGAATGAAGGAATAAAGTCTAGAAAACCAAAAACAATTATAGAGAGATAATAAAAGAGAATTCCCCTAAGGGCAAGAGAGAGAGCCAAGAGTCTCACTAACTGAAAAATATCTCCCCTCTCTATTTTCTATTTTTGTTTCTTTTTAATCATTTCCTTTACCTCCAAACGTAATCCTTGAGCGCGCCTTCCTCCCTATTAGACGCGTGCCCCACTATTGTAATTGTATTTCCACTCTCTTTGTTTATAATTTCCTCTAATCCATGTGTTCCCTTTGTTACTGTTTCATCTATACTCGTGACATTTCCACCCCCATAAAGATCAACCTTGTCCTCAAGGTGAAAATTTGTAAAAGCACGTTGAAGAAAGATCTTCACAAGTGTTATCATTGTCAGTTAATCTTTCCTATTGGACTAAGACTTAAGGAATATGTTCAGTCCCAGAGAACACAATTCTGGACTGTAGTATCTTGGATGGTAAAATAATAGGCCTGCATTCATCAGTCAAGAGAGGAAGAGGAATATATTGTTGTTGTTGATCACCTTTGCATGGTTTCAATAGTGACACACGATAAACAGGGTGAATTTTGGCCAAGGGGGAAGAAGTAACTTGAAAGCAACAGGACCAATTTTCTGCACAATAGGAAAATGACCAAAATAGCGAAGTCCCAATTTCTGGTTCTTTCTTAAAGCAACTAAATGTTGTCGATAAGGTTGAAGCTTAACTAGGACCAAATCTCTCAGCTAAAATTCCAACTGAGTGTGTTTCCGATCTGCAAATTTCTTCATATGGTGCTGAGCTTTGATTAAGTTACTCTTCAATTGATTGAGTACCAGGTCACGTTGCAGTAATAGGTCTTGCAGAGAAGGGGGATCTTGGTGGTCTAAGGGATACTTAGTGATTGTGGGAGGATCGTGCCCATAAACTGTCTTAAACGGGATCATGCCAATGCTTGACTGAAAAGAGGTATTGTACCAAAATTCAGCCCAAGAAAGGAGTTTATTCCAACTCTTGGGATTATTAACCGTGAAGCACCATAAGTACATCTCCAAGCATCGGTTAAGTGTCTTGGATTGACCATCGAACTGTGGATGATAGGTCGTGCTCATAGCTAACGTGGTTCCGCTCAACTTGAATAATTGTTGCCAACAATTGCTAGTGAACACCTTATCCCGATTTGAAACAATCGATTTTGGTATACCATGTAATCTAACATGGAGTGCATAAATTTTTCTGCTACAGTTTTGCTGGAATAATATGCTTTGAGTGGAGAAAAATGACCATATTTGGATAAATGATCGACGACCACCATAATTACTGTATACCCATTGGAAGGGGGTAATCCCACAATGAAGTCCATAGCTAAGTCATCCCATATCTGTTGTGGAATTGGCAGAGGTTGAAGTAGTCTCGCTGGTAACGAATTTGTGGTCTTAGCTTGTTGACACAACAAATAATTTTGGACATAAATTTTGATATCCTGTTGCATTCCCTGCCAATAAAATTGAGAAGAAACTCTAGCCATGGTTCGCGCTATCCCTGTGTGTCCCCAAATAGGTGAAGTGTGGAATTTGTGTAAAACTTGTTCAATCAAGGGAGAGTTTGGAGGAAGAACTAACCGTTTTTTCAAATAAAGTGACTGATCTTGGACCGAATAATGTGGATGAGGGGGAGTTCCTTGAATGCAAAGTTGAAGTATTGCAAACAATTTGGAATCATTAACTATGACAGCATGAACTTGAGGAATGAGTTCCCATTGCGGTTGAGAAACAACCATAAAGAAAGACTGGGACAACACATCTGCAGCAAGATTGTCACAACCAGGTTTGTATTCAATGGTGAAATCGTAGGCAAGGAACTTATGCAACCATGCTTGTTGTTCTGGTGTCTGAATTGCTTGATTAGTAAGATTGCCTCTGGTCGGTGCAAATGATAAATTTATGCCCTAGCAAATAATGACAAAATTTGGCTATAGCCTCTGTGATGGCATAACATTCCCTGGTATAAGCTGATTGTTTTTGCATTCTGGAAGACAATTTTTCGGAAAAGAATGCAAGAAGATGGTGAGCTTGACTAAGAACAACCCCAATACCTGTACCCGAAGCATCAATTTCTTGAATAAAAGACTGAGTAAAGTCTGGAAGAGCCAATACAGGAGCTTCTGCGATAGCTTGCTTCAATTTATGAAAAGTTGTGGTAGCAGCCGAATCCCAGTGGAAATTGTCTTTCTTTAATAGATTAGTTAATGGTGTAGCCAGACCCGCATACCCTTTGATAAATCGCCTATAATACCCTGTGAGGCCAAGGAACCCCTCTCAGTTGTTTAAGAGAGTGGGGTAGTGGCCAATCCAACACAGCCTGTACTTTAAGCTTATCCATGGCTACGCCATTTCCAGAGACAATATGGCCAAGATAATCAATCTCCTTCAAGCCAAAAGAGCATTTGGATAACTTGGCAAAAAGTTGGTGGTGCTACAGAATATTTAAAACAACTTCCAAGTGTTGCAAGTGTGCTGACCATGATGGGCTATAAACCAAGATGTCATCAAAAAAATACCAAAACTGATTTGCAAAGCAGGCCTTGAAAAACTAAATTCATTAAACTTTGAAAGATGGTTGGTGCGTTGGTGAGTCCAAAAGGCATTACAAGCCATTCATAGTGGCCTTGATGAGTTCTAAAAGCTGTCTTTAATCGATCCTCTGGAGAGACAAGTATTTGATGGTATCCCGATCGAAGATCTAGCTTAGAAAAATATTGAGCTCCAAAGAGTTCATCAAGCAACTTGTCAACAGTTGGGATAGAGAAGGTATCCTTCACTGTTATGGTGTTTAATGCTCAGTAATCCGTGCAAAAACCCCATTTACTAGGATTGGGGAAGAAAATGGGCTAGTACTTAGGAGCTATAATTCCTTCCTGCAACATTTCTTCAACCATAGTCTCAATCTGAGCTTTTTGGCTATGTGGATATCGATAAGGGCGAACCTTAACCGGATGGCTTCCTGGAAGCAAGGGAATAACATGGTTGTGAGATCTATCTGAGGGTAATTCAATGGGTTTATTACACACTATTTTGTAGGTATGCAACAAAAAAGCCAAATCAGGATGAATATTAGTAAGTAATTCAAGCAATTGGTCTTTAGGGGCATCAGGAAGCTGAAAGTGTAGGGTATATAATTCAGCAATAGCATGAGTGTTGGATAATCTTCAAATGTGGTGAAACTGAGCTTGGCTTGGCAATTTAGAATGATCACCATGGAGTGTAATAAAATTTCCTCCTAAGTAGAATTTCAAGGTTAATACGCTATAGTATGAGATATGAGGTCCCAAGGTAGCAAGCCAAGCAGCTCCTAGTACCAAATCTGCTCTAGAAATAGGCAGTAAATAGACCGGTAATTGGAGGTTATGCCCTTGAACCGTGACCTTGACATCTTTAACCAAGCCTTCAACCGATAGAGAATGACCATTCCAACCAAAACTTGAAAACTAGAAATAGGCTCAATAGATAACCACAAATGATGAGTAAGGTGTGGTTGTAAGAAGTTATCAGAGCTACCACTATCAACCAAAATTTGTACAGAGATACCATATATAGAACCTTGAAATTGCATAGTGCCCAACCCACATGAAACTTTCAAGGCATTAAAAGAGAGGTGATGTTCAGGAACAACATCATGGCCCGTAACAAATACTAAATCGGGAGGTTCCAATTCAATAGGTGGATCATCAAGGTCTTCCACATACAAATATAAGTACTGCTTATTAGGACAACGATGGGTAGGGGAAAACTTTTCATCACAAGTGTAACAAAGGCCCTTCGCATGCCTATGTTGCATTTCGGCTGTGGACATATTTTTTATATTAGATTCGGAGGTTGGGAAAGTGGTTTTAGGGATGGTTTGGCAAAATGACAGGTAGACTAGTGGTGTTATGGCTTGTGTTTTGATATGTGGATGAATTTGATGAAAGATTTCGGGAGTAATTTGGTGTATAAGCTGGTTTGGTGGTGATAGCATATTTTTCCTCAAAGAGCTTGGCAAGTGATACGGCCTTAATAAGGGAATGAGGACTGTGAGCAATCACCTCACGTTTGATATCAGGTTTTAAGCCACTAATAAAGCAATCTAACAGTGCATCCACAGTGAGCCCTGCAACTCAATTGGCTAAGGAAGTAAATTCAACATAATAATCATTAACCGAACCTGCTTGAGAGAGCTTAAACAAAGTAGAACGGGCACATTCGAAAGGGGAAGGACCAAATTCCATTTCCAATGCACGAGTAAACACTGCCCAAGAGTGAAATAGATTATTCTTACTCATCATTTGGAACCAAGGGACCACATCCTTATCAAATGAATAGTTGCAATTGTTAATCAATGTGAATCCGACGTAGAATAATAATCAAAGAATTGTCCATCCTTGAATATCCAATGCAACACATTTGAGCCTTCAAATTGAGGAAAATCTAACTTGACGTTCCCAACCTGAAATGGTGGAGGTGGAAATCCCCCACTAGTATTTGAGTTCGAACCACTCAAGGCTTGTTCTTGAGTTCGAACCACTCAGGGCTTGTTTTTGAGTTAATTCCTCCAGTGTGGCTTCGATCAGAGAAAAGAGAGATGTATATTCGTGATTCCGTTTTTCCATAAGCTCTAGAATCTTCTTGACATTAGTATCCAATTCCTTCAATCATGTATTCTCAGTCATGATGGTCAATGAAAGCACCAATTGTTAGTAACTCAGAGAATGTACTAAAGAAAATAGAATAGAACAAGACAGTCGCATGGTATTACATATTGTAAGGCTAGCAATATTGTCCGTAATCAGTGAATAAAGGAACAAAGTCTGGAAAACCAAAAGCAATTACAGAGAGATAATAAAAGAGAATTCCCCTAAGGGCCCGAGAGAGAGAGCCAAGAGTCTCACTAATCGAAAAATATCTCCACCATCTATTTTCTATTTTTTTTTTCCCTTTTAATAATTTCCTTTACCCTCAAACGTAATCCTTGAGTGTAGAGTTAGTTATTCTTTTCCTTGCACTTTTGCTGTTCACTTGGTCTTCCTCCCTGTTAGACACGTGCCTCACTATTGTAACCATATTCTCACTCTCCTTGTTTATGATTTCCTTTAATTCATGTGCTCCTTTTGCTACTTTTCATCTATACTCATGACATCGTGTCACCGGAATACGATTTCATGAGAAGAAATCATATCACAACAGCATGACTTCAATGGTAGGTCGATGTGTAACAAGAATCATTAGGTGAGTGGACGAATTTAATTTACTTTAATTGAAATCATGCCACGGTGGGATGATTTTAGAAGGAATGTAAAACACCGAAATCGTGGGATGGCTATACGACTTCAATGGAATCTTTAGAGTTTTGTTACAATAAAAAAGTTGTCACCACATGACACGACTTCTTTGCTTTTCCACATGAAGAAATAGCCACAATGTGGCACGATTTTTACAAAACCTTAATTGCCCTCCCTTCTTTATTCATTCATGGTCGTGAGTCCTCCTTCATTCATTGTTTTACAACTGAAGTCGTACAACGGTAGCATGACTTCAGCACTCCTAATCTTGCATAGTTGTTACACGATTTTCGCTTCAAATTGTATTCCCACCATATGATTTCCATTTAATTACATAAGATTAATCATTTTTTAAGAAATTGTCTCGTGCCCTACGATTTCAGTCTTTGAAGTAGTATCCCAGTGGTACGATTTACCTATTTTAATAAAAAGAGAACAAAAAAATTTGCACCCGAATGAAAATTTGCGAAACAAATTAAAACCATCCAAGTTTTATATATACAAATAATGTGATACAAGAAAGTCTATATTTTTTGGTGTTTGGGATTGTAATTTGTTGAAAAGTCAATTTATAATTAGTAGTAACTTTATCAAATAAATAAATAAATATATATATATATATATATATATATATATATATATATATATATATATATATATATATATATAT
>Ga0099824_1002300_pt1 | contig 27869 bp, 17 predicted proteins | sample SiratrowhiteBW_FD_76837 | JGI IMG/M metagenome (GOLD analysis project Ga0099824, IMG submission 76837) | Root nodule microbial communities of legume samples collected from California, USA - Siratro white BW | ecosystem: Host-associated > Plants > Roots > Nodule | place: USA: California...
AAAAAAAATATATTTTTTTTATATATATATATATATATATATATATATATATATATATATATATATATATATATTAGTATAAAAATAAATTATAATATCTACTCAATCAATAAAAATGATTTAAAATTTGAAAATTACAAATATTTAATTGTTTATAATTCTTTTTGTCAAATTTATAATATAACAAATTTAATTATAATTTTAATCCTAAAATATTTGCAAATTTTATGTTTACTGTTTAATTTTTTTTCTTAGACCTAAAATTTCTTTTATTTTGTTCTTGGATGTCATTATATTATCTTAATCATCCTATGAGAAAAACATATAAATCATTATCATAAAAAAATGAAAAATTTAAGAAAATATTTCAAAATCATTTAAACAAAATATAAATAACTAAAATTTCTGATCTATAAATATTTTATGAACAAAAATAAAAATTAAATATTATGAACAAAGGTGAAATTCCTTAATTTTTCTTATATATTAAAAAAATTTACAGCTATTTTTTTATATAGATAATTTTGCTGTTTAAGTTGTTATAACTTGATAACATTTTTTTATTAACAAACATTCAACTGTAAATTTAAAATTTACTTTAAAGCATTGAGGTTATAAAAAACCCTTTCCACAAAACTGAAGATATTTTTTCATTCTCACACACATATAAAATATATATTTTCAAAATAATAAAGAAGAACATGAACATAAAATCTATGAAACTGAAATAATCACAATTAACTGCACCATCAACAGAAAAATAATGACAAAAATTACGTTTTATAATTTTTTATTATTATCTAATTTTCTAAAGGACAATAATTAATTAATTTTCAATTAAAGGGTGAGAAACTAACCAATTTCAAATCTTATATTGGAATTATTATATTTTGTTTATAGAAATTATTATTTTTATTTATAAAAGCATATTTCAATCATCTTATGTGTTAGTTTTACCATGTGATCACTGATCACGTTATCTCACACCTCTTATCTCTATCCATAAAAATGCAAAAACATATTTTATTTTAACAAATTTTTCTTTATTTTTTTTTCAAATCTATAATATAACAAATTTAATTATAATTTTAGTTCTAAAATATTTGCAAATTTTGTAGTTACTCTTTAATATTTTTTTCTTAACATTTAGATCTAAATCTTCTTTTACTTTTGTTTTTGGATGTCATTATATTGCCTTAGAAATTATTAATTATTATGGAAATCAGTAAAACTGTGTAATATATATAAACATATAAATTATTATTATAAAAAAATTTAAAAATTTAAGAAAATATTTCAAAATCATCTCAACAAAATATAAATAACTAAATTTTCTGAATCAGATACAAAATCTGTTTGTAAATATTTTACTAACAAAAAAATAAAAACTAAATATTACCATTCCTTAATTTTTTTCAGGTTATGTTTATATATATTACACATTTTTACTGATTTCCATAATAATTAATTTTTAAATAAAAGAGAAAAACTAAGCAATTAATAATTTGTATTTTGTTTTCAGAAATTATTATTTTATTTATAAAAGCATATTTCAACCTTAGTTTTAGCATAGTCACGTTATCTCTTACCTTTATCTCTATTCATACCAATAATTTTAACAGAATTTTCTATACTATATATATTTGATATTATTTTAATATTTTAAGATGAAAACTCCGGAAATGATTATGATAGAGAAAAGGTTGAATATGATTTTATAGTTTATAATAATAAGAAAGTTGTGAGTGAAGCAAGAAAAGACATGATTAAATATTTATTTATTATATATATATATATATATATATATATATATATATATATATATATTAGTATAAAAATAAATCTACTCAATCAATAAAAATGATTTAAAATTTGAAAATTACAAGTATTTAATTGTTTATAATTTCTTTCAAATTTACAATATAACAAATTTAATTATAATTTTAGTCCTAAAATATTTGCAAATTTTATTTTACTCTTTAAATTTTTTCTTAGACCTACAATTTCTTTTATTTTGTGTCTGGATGTCATTATAATATCTTACTTATATGAACACATCATCATATTTTACGAGGAAAAAACATATAAATCATTATCATAAAAAAATAAAAAATTTAAGAAAATATTTCAAAATCATTTAAACGAACTATAAATAAGTAAAATTTCTGATCTGTAAATATTTTATGAACCAAAAATAAAAACTAAATATTATGATGAAATTCCTTAATTTTTCTTATATATATTAAAAAATGGCAATTGCTTCCTGTACATACAAACTGCTGCCGGCATTTAACAAATGTTTAATATACCAATAATATCTTATTATTTTTATTTTTAAATTTATTACATTAATGAAACCATCAAATTTAAAAAAAAAAAACCTTTCTCTTTCCTGTAACAACCTAGAAAATCTTATAAATGGTGAAAGTGGAATGAGCACTTAGATTATTATATTATTAAACGCGTATTTATAAAAAAAAGTTTATAAAAAAAGTAAGTAGTCAAGTCTCATTTCCACTCGAGTCATCATCTCTTTCTCAAGCGGAGCTCATTGTTGGACTTGTGACGGAGAATAGAGCAAGTCGTACCTTTGTGAGTTCAATTCTCTAGTGTTTTAGTCGGATTGTTGATCAGAAGTCCTTTGGTGCAGATTTGAGTTCTTTAAGATATTAGGCTTTGGGGTTGTTAGAGAGAACTTCTAGTGCAATTCAGGTAAGGGAATCTGACTTAAGGGAAGCTGACTTGCATGTTACCTAATTTCAGTTTGTTTAATGTTACCTAATTTCAGTTTGTTTGTGATTTAGGGTTTGATTCAAAATATATGTGAAAATGCATCTGTGATGGTTTATTTGCTGGCATGAATTGGTCTAGCTCAAGCTAAAAAAATTTTGTTTCTTTTGGCTTTTTGTTTTCGATTTAACTCTTTTGAAATACAATGTATCTATTTAATAAAATAGATTAATTGATAATTTAAGTTTAATTATATTCATGGTTTAATGACTTCTTTAAATGTTGAGATTGAAGTAGAGATTGAGATTTAAAAGTGAATGAATGCATGAGTAGAGATCTATATTGTGATGTGATATTGTTAAATAAAGTTGGTCAAAGCCTAGGCATAGTATTTTCAGGAAAAAAAACACCAATGTCTTGGTTAATTAAGAAGTGCATTGTCTAAGGATTTGATCAATAACGATTGATATCTTTACTCTACTAGTAATAGGAATCAAATAGATGATTATTACTAGGTGGTGAGAGTCGAAGAAGGTCTGAAATGGGTGACTACAGCTTGAAACATTGCTGGCCAGGAAAGTCTCAGAAGGACTAACCCTGTCATACATGATTGATGATTCATTTTTGTGGGGGCTATGTGGATTCACAGTTTGGAGATGTATGACAAGTGCATATCTCGGGGGCACGAGTCTTCCGGAAGTAGAGTCATGTTTGTAGTGTATTAGATTCTTATATTATGATGATACATGAAATTGAATGTTTTTTATTTGTTAAACTTTGTTTAGCTTACCCTTTGTTTTTGGTTGTGTATGATTTTTTTCTGTTTGTGATGATCGTGTCTTGATACGGGAGCATATGGTGTTGTAGATGGATCTTTGGGAGATCATCTAGGTTGAAGAATGTCGTTAGGACTAGTATTATATTTTGAAAAAAACTTGTATTGTTATTGTAAATATGTTTCAAAATTTCAGTTTACCATTATTATGTAATTAATCTTTATGCATGTTAACTATGGAGTACTGTAAGATATGCATGATGTTAATACTTTAGTCGTCTTAATAGAAGCTTTAATTTTATGGGATGTTACCGTTCCTCTAATTTTAAATTAATAAAATAAGATTTTTACTTTCTGTTTTTTTTTTTTAATTTTTCTCTATCTTCTTCTTTAGTATTATTTGTTGTACTTCATCAAATTGTAAAATACTTAAGTTTCATAGTTTTATATAGAAAATAATGTTACGAAAAAATAACAAAAAATCATAAGACATATTTTGATTGTAAAAAAATCAATAAAAGAAAATAAAAAATAATAATTTATAAATACCAAGGCTAATTTCAGTATTTCAGAAAATTATAAATACAGGTCACAATTGTATAATACACAAGAAGTTTATAAAATGCACAAAATAATCAATTGCATATTAATAATTATTTGACGAAACAATTATACATTTGATAATATTTTGTACCAATAAAATATTAACAAACAATCAACTTTTTAATAATTAATTTATTCAACATTATAAATATTAAGAAATATCTATATTTTTTTAACCGAATTTGTTATAACAAAATTAAATATTTAAAAACGATATATTTAATTGAATTTTTATTAATTTAAAACTAATGGAATTTTTTAAAATTTATTATAACTGCAAAGATAACATTTTTTTTATTAACAAATATTCCTTCCACAATATAACTGTAAATTTAAAATTTACTTAAATTTTAAAATTTGAAAAATTAAAAACAAAACAGCATAGGCTGATAAAAAATATCATTATCCAAGATTTGAAATTTAAAACAAGATATTCACTTGATTCCCACGTTTTCCTCCGATTCTTATGAATTCCAAAACCGTACCGTTTACATTAATTTGTGTTCTACTCTTTAATATTTTTGTTCCTTCTTCCACGATTAATCACCATTATTCTCCCCTATTTTTTTTTTTTTTCTCATCTTTCTTCTTTCCAAATCGATTCAATGGACGAATTCCACTGTCGTGCATACCCACATACCTCTGATTTTGCGATAGAATGTTCATCTTTCCTCAATTCTCAACAACACTTCTGCGTAGAATTTGAGTACGTAAACATGTACGTTTTGAATGCAAACAAATTCGACACCTTTTGCAAAGTTACACTCCACACGTTTCCAAGCATTTCAAAGCATGAAATAATGCAAGAAGCAACCATCGTGTCTTGGCTTTCCATGATTGGTGTCCCCAGCAACGCTCACAGTGTTGTGGTAGCAAAAATCTCACAATGTGCACGTGACATGGTTACCGACACAACTCTCAGACAGACACATGTTCTTTGCATGCACGTGGAAGTGATCGTTACTCGTGCAAACGAAGATGGAATAGGTGACAGTGATATCGACAATGATGATACTTTTGAAGATAACCCAGATGATTTTGAAGAAGAAGAAGAAGAGGAAGAGGAAGATTATGGATTTGTGCCTGCTGAAAAGACATCTGTTGAAGGTTTGGAGAAGGTTGAACAAAAGGGTTCGCAAAGGTGTGCCATTTGTTTCGAGGATTTTCTTGTTGGTGTTCGGATGCCTTGCTTGCACGTGTTTCACAAAAGCTGCATCAGTGAGTGGTTGCAAGTAGGCAATTCTTGCCCTTTGTGTCGCTTTCAGATGCCTCCTAAAAGTTATTGAATTCTGTATCCGTGAAGCACTTGATCAGTTTAAGTGTTATCTGTATATTTTGCAGTAATCTGCATGATAAAGATGATATTAGCACTGAAGATTATGCAGATTATTAGAATATCAGCTTCAATTGTGATTGAAAAATGTATAACAACATTCAAGATACTTTATCTCTGTTTCTTTTTTCTTTTTTATGTTTAGTTGTCTCCTTTTTGGTTTCTGCAGCACTTAACTGTGTTCTTAATAAGACTTTGTAGGTTTATGTATGAAAGTCTACTAGTATTTACCTTGGTACATAATGCTTTTAAAACTCGTATCATTTTCTATATTGATAATTATTTTCTATACATAAAGTCATTTTCTGTATATAAAATCATGGAGTAGAATTATAACCACATTTAATCTACGATGATGTTTCAGTGTAACTATTTTAGGAGATTTTAAACTAATGATCCTGAACATCATAATAATTTATTCATCATATGGTAAGAAAAAAATATGTCGTCCATGATGTTTGGAATTATCATAAACCTACTGACAAGTGTCTTTCAACATTTTTATTGGATTTATGCAATAATTAAGAAAAACAAACTCATGCAAGCAATTATCAAAATCTAACATAATCTAACATAATCTAGCAAGGAAGTCTCAAAATTTGGATCTGTGTTGGATTCAGAAGAATAAAGATGCATGATAAATATAAACAAAATGGACCCTATGTGGCTCAAATGGGAAAAAAATATATCTTTAGACTCACTGTGCCCAAATTAATTGGTTAATGTTACTATTTTTAAAACATTTGTTTGCAGAAAAAGATTAAATAAAAGAGGAGAGAAAATTGCAATTGGGTGTTCAGAAAGAGTGAGAATAATTGTTTTAAGGCAGACGATTCTTTTAAAATTTAAAGATGTGTAGAGAAGCATTTGTTAAACAATGCTTATGACTAATCAGCTAATTAGTGATGGGGAAGAAGGGAAGATTTGTGATTTATCCATGTTTTTCGGTTCATAATTCACAAGCCATATAAGCCTTGTTTTCCTCACAGTGCTCCTCTATTGTCTCCTGAAAGAAAGCTACGAATAACAGCCACTGGTGTTAATTATTCATTAACAAAACAAAACTAAGAAGAAAAAATGTTGCCCTTGGTCATCAAGTCTAAGAAGAAGAAGAAGAAAACGAAAGAAAAAGGAAGATAATTAATCTAGAGAAAAAAAAAAATCTAAACAAGAACTTCTTGTGTTGTTGTCAAAATGGCTTTTGGCTTGCCAATGAAGTCCATGGAGCCATCTATCTGTGGAGACAAGTTAGGTAACCTCATATTGGAAGTAGCTAAAAACTTTGTTATATATATTGGGATGGTGATTGCGTGCAATGGTTTACATTTTCTTCTAAAGCCTTATAAACAACCACGCATTACTTCAGACATAATTGTGAGCTTCTTTCTCCACAGCTAATGAACAATAGAGTACATGTTTGGTTTGACTATTTGGAATCTCAGATCTTTATTCATATGGATGTGAATCATGGATTGATCCGAAGCAAAACCAAACATGCACTTACGTTATTTAGATAAAGAAAAAGCGAAAAAAATATGAAATGATGTTGTTTTTGATGATATTATGCAGGTAGGACTAGTTGTGGGCAACATAGGATTTGTACGTGGATATTTTGAGAAATTCAACTTAACGTTTGGATTTATCATTGATTTTGGAATGACATGTTACATGTTTATCCTGGGAATAGAGATGGATCCTTATGTATTGTTTGCAAGACCAAACAGATATACAAAAGTTGCTCTAGCAGGGGTTGTAAGCTCTTTAATCCTGGGAGGTCTTACAACTCCAACGTTCAAATACTTCCCAGATGAAAACAAGCTTCTAGAGTTCACACTAGTCTTCTCCACAATGATTTCTAGCACGGATTCACCTGTGTTGACACGTTTGATAACCCAGCTGAAGATAGGAAAATCAGATATTGGGAAGCTTATCATTGGAGCAGGTGTGCACACAGATTTTGTGTGCTGTTTGCTCCTTTGCATTGGCTACATATTTGTGCCAATGCCAGCATACTGTCAAAATTTGAATGGAAGGTTTGAGGTTAAGAAGACCATTCATGTGGTGTGTGTAGTGCTGGTGCAGGTAGTGTTCACAGCCATGGTGTCACCAATGCTTATGAAGTGGGTGAGCAATGAGAACCCTGAAGGTAGACCAATGAAAGGTCCACACTTGGTATTGTCCATTGCCTTCATGGTCTTGATGTGTGCCTCCACCACTATCTATAATTATAATCCAATTTTAAGTGCTTTTCTGGTGGGGGTTTGTGTTCCTAGGGAGGGTAGAGTTTCCAAATGGGTTATCACAAGAATCAACTACATGTTGACCACTATTTTCTTTCCCATCTTTTTCTTGTGGATGGGCTACGTGTCTAATTTCAGGCAGTTTGAAGCACACAATGCTGGAACATGGGTAAGACTGAGTGTGCTTTTGGTAGTGGCAACAGCTGGAAAAGTTGTTGGAATAGTCATCTATGGGGCCTTCTCAGGCTTTCACTGGCCTGAATCGGTTGCAATAGGAATGCTTCTTGTCACTAAGGGCCATTTGCAGATCTACTTAGCTATGAAAGTGGTGAGTCTTTCTTCTTAAATTTCCTCTCTTTACAAATTCAGACACTTTGGCTTCATTATGCCACACACTCTTGACTAACTTTATTGTTGTGCTTAAAAGTCGTGAAAATTCAGTCTAACTTGGTGATTTCTATTTAGATCCAATTTCTACTTAGATCTATTTTTCTCACTTTGGCTTCATTATGCCACACATTCTTGACTAACTTTATTCTTGTGCTTAAAAATTGTGAAAATTCAGTCTAACTAGGTGATTTCTATTTATATCCAATTTCTACTTAGACCTATTTTTCTCACTTTGGCTTCATTATGTCACACATTCTTGACTAACTTTATTCTTGTGCTTAAAAATTGTGAAAATTCAGTCTAAGTTGGTGATTTCTATTCCTTGTATGGTTGTCCATGTCATAAAGCTTATATACACCATGTGTAACAGATAATGAGACCATTTTACTGTAATAATACACAAAGTAACCGAAATCATGTTTGCCATTCCTAGGCTCATGTTGTTCTTGTGCTATTTACCAGATAGGTTGTGGTGGTGTAACTACTTCCACAGGCATTGTGATGGTAATTGCAACCTTTTTAACAGCTTTACCTGCATCAACAATTGTAGCAAGCATCATCAAACGAGCAAAGAAAAGGGTACCTACTCATCGTTTGGCACTTCAAATGCTTGACCCCGCAAGTGAGCTAAGGATCCTGCTGTGTGTTCATGGACCTCAAAATGCTCCTGCTTCCATCAACTTGGTGGAGATCACAAAAGGGACGGCTGGCACCGGCATTGTGGTGTATGTCACTGACATGATTGAACTCACTGCTGAAATATCAGACCCTTTAGAGAGGGATGAAGCAGTGCACACAGCCACAGTGAAAGACAGGGAAGTCATGGAGCTGAGAGACCAAGTAACCAACTCATTCCAAGCCTATGTGGCGGACAATGATGATTGCATTACACTCAAAAGAACCATGACACTCTCAACAATCACCAGCATGCCACAAGAAATTTGCGCTTTAGCAGAGGACTTGATGATTGCCCTCATCATATTGCCATTCCACAGGAGCCAGCGTGAGGATAAAAGGTTGGATGGTGGCAATGCAGGGTTCAGATACGTGAACCGAAAGGTACTAAGAACCTCAATACAGCTTTCATACTGTTAACAAAAAGAAATGGAAGATTGTCTTAACTCTGGCATAGTTCCAAGTTCCAAGTTTTTCGGTTTATAAACTACCTGCTACCCAACAAGCATCATCAAATTCTCAGTAAATTACAGTGGCCTAACATTTTCTCAGATTACATCCACATTCTCAGAGTTTTGAAATTTCTATAAACCTCCAACTTCTCTTAAGAACACTCAGAGATCTCGCTGACCCTTAAATTTTAAAAACATTACACTTGTATCCCTTGATAAAGAAGACCATTGTAAAAGTGAAAAAACAAGATTGTAAGTATAGTTTGATAAAATCTCAGCTTAACTTTTTCAACAGCAGTTAAACAGATTTTTTGTTGAACAGGTACTGAGAAGTGCCCCTTGTTCTGTTGGGATTCTAGTGGATAGAGGCCTTGGATCAGTTGAAGGCATAACAAGAGGTGAAGCAACAGTACATGTGGCAGTGATATTCATTGGTGGAAAAGATGACAGAGAAGCCCTGGCCTATGCTAGCCGTGTAGCTCAGCATGCACAAGTTAAGCTGACAGTGATAAGATTCCTGGTAGACAGCAGTGTGGAGTCCTCATCACTATACAGGATGATCCCTCCAGAGCAGGAGAAAGAGATGAAATTGGATGATGAATGCTTTACACAGTTCTATGAAAGGCATGTGATAGGGGGAAGGATATCCTACATGGAGAAGCATCTTGCAAATGCTGCTGAGACATTCTCCACTCTGAGATCCTTTGAAGGGCAATACTCATTGGTGATTGTTGGAAGGGAAGGAGGAATGAACTCTGTGTTGACAAGAGGCATGAATGATTGGCAACAGTGCCCAGAACTGGGACCAATAGGGGATGTTCTTTCAGGATCAGACTTCTCAATGACTGTTTCTGTTTTGATCATCCAACAACATAGACTTAGAGGAGAAATAGATGGTTTGGATGAAGATTTTTCTATCATATGAGCTGAGTTAGATAGATAGATGGATAGGTAGGTAGAAGTAGATACTAATTGTAGCAAGGAAACAGATAAGTGTTAGAGTTACTTAGTCAAAATTGTAAAGATAACATCATCTTGTTTTTCCATTTAGCAGTAGGAAAATGTACTATCTTCATGTTTGATCAGGCTTCTAAATCACATAACTTTCTTCACCATGACCACCTTCAATGTACATCATTAATCCTTCAAAATTCACCATCTTGGTCTGCAATTCAAAGTTTTCTCTATTGGTAGGAATAATGCAGTGACTTCTTTGATGATTAATACCCACTAGAGAACCTTGCTGGTCACTTTTAGTGGTATTTCAATATGGTCCCTTTAAATAAGGTCTTGGGTTCAAACCTTGTGGATGAAAAAAAAAACATGACTAGGAAGAGACACCTCACTAGAAAGGGTTAAATAAATTTCTCAACAAAGATTAATCATTGACAAAGTGGGTGGATAGTTTGTATAAATAACATGATTTAAAATATATATATATATATATATATATATATATATATATATATATATATATATAACAACAATAGTTTTAGCTAAGTGTAAATGTCATGATGGTTTGTTATATCTAAGAAGTATGGTTTGTAATTAAAACGAATACTCTCTCATGTGGTTGATTAAACCGATTGTTTTTCATGTTTAGCTCAATAGGTACTTGAAAAATTTTGTATTTTCCATACTTGTTTAGAATTTATAATTTTATATAATGGCTTGTTACTCTTTATTTGGATTAATAATAAATTTGTTAAGCTAAAAAAATCAACTATATAATATTCTGACATAAACCTTCGGTAGTAAAGTAGACACTATACATCACATATGCCACCATAATAACACTTGACAAACTATATGTTTTATCCATGCAAATAAAAAAAGTGATGGTCTAAGAACTAGGCTCATTAGGCATACAGGGCAATGATGGCAGCAGCCTGTTATCCCTCCACTGAGGAGAGAGGGAGGTAATCGCTGCTCTGTGAAACCAGCCTCACGCTGTGCCCTCCACTTTAGGACCCAAGAGACCCAGGCCTTCGCTCAAGCCCCGTGGGTCAGCTCTCAACTTGGAGTGGGTAGGCCTGCATTTTGGAATCAGAGCCCAACCCAATGAAGCCACAGTTTTATCCCACCACCTTAGTGCCCTCACTTGAGTCACAAGCTGACGCAACCCAGCTCGGCGGACTCACATCCTTGTCAGACTCTTATAAAGACTTAGTTTATCTATGTTTTGGCCAATGTGGAACTTGGGAATGTAGAGGCAGGAGATTTTCTTAGATTATTCTATCTGGCAAGGTACAAAGGGTAATTGAAGTGATTAATAGAAAGAGATTGTAAGTAATTTGTAGTTTCCTTTCAAGTTGGAGAAACTGAGACTCCCTTCCGTTAACAATCTCTATTCAGAACTGCTCTTCATTATCTACTCATTTCTTTTACCTTTTGAGATAATGTAAAGATAATAAAAGCTTTTCATCATAACACACATAAATTAATTATTCAATAATCATTTTATAAGCACAGGCATCATCATCATAATCAGTTGTTGGGCAACTATGTCAGTTAATATAACTCGGAGAAACTCTTCTAAATTGAAAATCTTGGAGATGATTACAAATCCATTCCTTTCATGAAGTAAAAAAGTCTAGTTCACAATTATTCACTTAGGGAGTTAGTCAAAATCTACAATTCTTCCTCATGTTAAAAAAGCACACACCTAGGCCTAGTCTTCTTCTTCATCTTCTCCAAAATCAGAAAAATCTTCATTTTGATCAGAATCATTGTCACTTTCAGATTCACTCAGTATATACGTCGTTGGCTTACGGCTGGCTCTTTGAGGTCTAGCTCTTGCTGGGGGTGGTGCAACCTCAACCACCTCCTCTGCGGTGCCTGGAGAAGAGTTTGAACCAGCAGAACCACCAGACAAGTCTTCACTTATGCCCTCATCTTTGTCAGCAGCAGCAACCCTGCCCAACACAGAACTGCTTTTCTTGTTAAATGGAGATGCCCTCATCTTCCTCACTTTCTTTTCAGGTGATATCCCTGTTTTTTCCATCATATCGGTTATAAGCTTTTGGCCCAATATCTGAGATTGCTTGCCACCTACGTTTCTCTTCCTGGTAGCAGCAGGTGCCTTTTTCGCATTTTGAGCAGCAGGCTTTCTCCCTCCTTTCTTTTTTCCTGCTCCTGCGGATGGCTGCATGATTTCAAAGTCCTCATCATCCTCGTTATCTGTCTCATCCAACACTATGGTACTTGACTTCTTTTTTGCAGGAGCACCCCTTCTTTTTGGCGCTGTCTTCCCAAGAGGCGCAGGAGGCTCTTCAGTTTCCATGCCTGTGCAGGTTAGTAAGTGCTCAGATCAATACTGCACGGGAATTAATTAGAAGATTCAGAATTACTTGTGATGCTAAATACTCACCTGTTGATTGATCACTAGATGGTGCAAAGTTATACGCAGCTAGCCGTTCTTGAAGTGATGCAATTTCATCATCCCCAACCTGATAACAAAAAACAATTTGTGCTCAACAAGACTTGCACCAAACAAGTTATTGAAGAAGATTTGGCAACTAGCTTACCGTGTGAGTATTCTCAGAACCTGCTGCTCTGCCTTGTGGTGGGTTAGTAACTTGGGAAACATTCTCTGATAAGAGAGAATAGAAAAAATAAGTTATACCATCAAATTGGAACGCTTGTAATAGTTATGATCATAGTATTCCTTCCAGTAAATAAATGTAACATAATAGACCATTTTCAGAATTCTCTTCATTTAAATATATTTTATTATTAACAAAGGTAATCAGGAAAAAAATATTTTCTTAAATAAAATTAATATTAATACAATTATCATTGTATTAATATGCTAAATTAGTTTCTTTACTTGTTTTCGACACCAAAGAATTGCTGATTCAGACTTACCGACTTCCATTGAAGAATTATCATTCTCTGGCTCAACATTCTTGGTCTTCTTAGTATATTTCCGCGGTTGTGGTGGCTTCTTGGCTGCTTTTGCTGCTTCTGAAATGCCACGATTGGATGCCTTCCTAGTTGCTTGAGTTGATCTTTTTCGTTCCTCCTCGGCCTCTTTGCTATCTATTTCCTGAAAAACGCAAAACATGATAATTAAATAAAAGATAAGTAAACATTCTATAATTTTTCCAATACAAGTAAAGATTAAAATTAGCTAATTTCTCCTACATCAAGTTTCTTCTCAAGCTCATCTAGATCCTTCAACCACATAGACTTTGATGGCGTTGCTTTCAAAATCTCGAACTCCTTTTCCTTTTCAGCTTTCTCTGCTAGAAGCTTCTGAACACTTTCGAAGGTCAAAGTCCGAATAGACATGGATAACAGATAGTCATAGTCGCCTCGTTTTGCTGCTTCAACACTTCCAGTTTCCTGTTCTTCTTCCTGCTCTTCTTCGTCATTTGCCCCAGCAACTACAGGTTCTGCAGAATTACCTTTCTTTGGCATAGGAGTAAAACCTTTCTGCTGCAGCTCTATCACCAAATCGGCATTCTTCCTGTTGTTCACAACAATTTCTCCACTCACAACCCCTAATATGAACCTAACTTTGTTGTCCAACACCAACAGAAGTCGTTCAAGGTTGTTCAGTATATAATTCTGCACGCATACCCAAATTGCATTTCAGTTCTCACTAGTAGAGGTTTTTTTGAGATTTAAAGACCTTCCTATTACAAACACAACAAACTCACCTTTCTTCTTTCATAATAATCCAGCCGAAGTGGAAAGAACTCTTCCATAACTGAACAAGAAATCAAATATAAAAATGTTTGAAACATTATATGATAATTGATGTATTCAGAAGTTCACGTAATAAAGGTATACATACTTTCTTCTGGAGTGTCATATTTCTTAATTCTCCCTTCTGCATCAAATAGATGCATGTTGCTTGTGCTTAAAGAGGTGGTCAGTTTAAACTTTTTAAGCAGACCCTCTTGCAAGATGCCCGCTATTTTGTCTAGCTTCATCCTGACTTCTATGTCAACAACAGCATCATCACCGTTCTGCCGGAAATCCTGCAGAAAGAAAATTTTCATATCAAAAATTGACAAAGGATAATAATTTATTATGCATAGTAAGGAAATGCTTAGATTGAGATTGTTACATCAATTAAAGGATCCTTCACATTAGGAGAACCATCCGTTATAGATTCAAGAAACTGCTTGTAATCTTGGGTCCATTTACGGATTGGCAGCTCAGAGATTCTGAAAGTTTGTTCATTTATTTCCTCCACTAAGCCATTGACTACGTATCCACCTTCCTTGGGACTTCTCTCAATTATTCCTTTGAATCCTTTGTACCATGGATTCATTGGCACCATCGTCTCCCCACTTAACAAACGCCTAATGTTGGCAATAATTTCCCTTGGATTATAATTGGGAATGAAGGAACTCCAGCCAGTCCCAATTCCCTCACTCCCATTGACAAGAACCAACGGTATAACCGGCATGTACCTGTTAGGTAGAACAAAAATAATTTGAGAAAACCCCGTACCCGTTACTGATCTTAAACTAAAGGAGGGTCACTTAGGAGTAAAAAAATACCAGTTGGGCTCAATTGACTTCCCATCCTCGCTCAAGTATTCAAGAAGCTTGTCATCATCTTCATGGAAGATGCACCGAGTAATAGGGTTAAGTTCAGTGTAAATGTATCTGGCGCTGGCATGATCTTTGCCTCCCTGTTAAAAGCGCAAATTACACTGTTAATTCAAGTTTCAAAGCATAACAAAGATGCTGATCTTCAAAGTCATACGTACAGATTCAACTCACCAGGTTACGAGTACCAAATTGACCATTTGGTTTAAGAAGATTGACGTTGTTGCTACCCACAAAATCTTGAGCCATATTAATAATTGTGCTAGATAAACTTTGCTCACCATGATGGTAAGCAGAATGCTCAGATACATAACCAATAAATTGGGCTACTTTTATTTCTTTGAACAATTTCTTCTTAAATGAGCAGAACAGAATCTTCCGTTGACCGGGCTTGAGGCCATCAATCATAGAGGGAATAGACCTTTGAAGATCCGCCCTAGAGAACAATATAAGCTCTTTGTTAACAAAATCCTTGTAGTTTATATATCTGGCTGCATGATCCCGATAGGTGCCAGGCTGCAAGAACAGAGTGATAGAGTTTTATTAGCAGATATGCCCCTGGATTAAGAAAAACTAATCCCAGCACTTCATATCTATCAATAAAATGTACAACAATGTCGATGGGTGACCCTTCTCACCTCAAAATTACGAATCCAAGTCTTCCTATCTTCAGCCTTTTTCTTACTGAATGCCATCTCTATTGCACTTCCATCTAGCTCATCATCCCAAACAAAGTCCTTCTTATGCTTAGCAAGATCTCCAAAGTACTCTCGCCCTTCCTGGGGAGTACTTGTACCCAAACCCTATATGTAACAGAAAAATGGATACAAAATAAACACTCTGACTGAAAATAGAATGAACTCTAGTTCCAAGGTTCTCCATCCTTACAGCAACAAACCTTATAGTACTTTATCTTCCAACCATTTGCATTATTCCCCAACCTTTCTCTCCATGATTCATATTCTGGCATGGAATAAAACGATAATTTTGTGCCATTTGAATGAAAAGCCTGTAGAGACAGCAAATTCAAAATATGAAATGTATGACGTGATATAAATAGTTTGTGAGTAAATGATTTCTTTCTCGTAAGTACAAAAAACCATACTAACCCTTATTATGGGAGTGGTAAACTCCACCATAAAAGTTGGAACTTTTAGCAGTGATGGCCAGAACGAATGAATGAAGTTTATCAGTAACCCTTTTATGTGGGAACCATCATGATCCTGAACCAACCGGAAAGCTAAACCATTATAATCTCCGTCAAATAAATAGTCAAAGCAACACCACTATAATATCTAAACACACCGACCTGATCAGCCATGATCATCAAATGACCATATCTCAAAGACTTCACGTTTGTGTACTCTTTGTTTTGCTGCAGTCCAAGAATCTTCTTTATATTTTGAATTTCTTCATTATCCATAATCTGTTTACTGCTCGCTTCCCGTACATTGAGCAATTTACCCCTCAAAGGAAACACCCCATAATGGTCTCGACCCACAACAGAGAGGCCAGCCATCTTCATAAATAATAAAAAATGTCACCACTCTTAATTGTTAAAAACACCTATACTGGTTTGTGATTGGGGTAAAAAAAATAATGAAACCATGAGTGTAAAGAATAAACTTAAATGGATATTGATAGTCGGTTCACAACTACGTTTGAAACAGGCTATTAAAAGAAAAATTGTACAACAGTTATTTCAAAGTAGAAATTATGTGTTCTTTGAAAGATCTTTGGCTTCTAAGTTTTCAAATTGACGTTAATCATATTATTCCGGTTTGTAAAAATAACTTACAGCAAGGGCCTTAGCAGAATCTCCCTCAGTCAATATCAAGGTACACTTCTCTGAGTTCCTACCACCGGCATCATTGGCATCTTCTAGCTTCACAATTCCGCGAAGCCTCTGAGTCTTTGTCCCATCAGTTTTTTTAAGGTCTTTGCTTTGCTTAAAATCTGCCCACGATAGGAGGGTGTCCACTATACCAGAATTTGCAACTGCAAACAGTGCAACATGTATGCGTAAGACACACCAATTCTTATGGTTGGATTATGTAGATTTTTGACAAAAACAAACCTTCCTTCAGCATCGACTCGGGAACATCACATTTAGAACCAAAACTAGCCTGTCTAGTTGTAAGAGTTTCCTTCGTTTGAGAATCAAAGGCAGGATTGTCAATGAGTGCATTGACAAAAACCCACAAATGATTCTTCACGTTGTGAGCTTTCACAGCATCCTTTTTCTTCTTATTTACTCTAGTCATCACAAAGTTTGTAATCTGATTGGTGACGTAATCAACATGCGTTCCGCCCTTGATTGTAGCAATGGAATTTACAAAGCTGACCTGTTAAAAACAAATTGCCAGTATATAAGATAAAAAGATAACACCAATGAACTACCAAGCAGTAGTAACTTTGCTTCAGAAGCTCACTAGTCACCTGTTGAAACTGGCCATCACTTAGACTAACGCAAATCTCCCACCTTTCCCCTACTTTTGCGTGAATCCTTTAGACAACAAAATAGCAAAGTTAGTACAGCAGATACAGGAAAGGAGAAAAAAATACTGGTTTCTCAAACTGCACTTCACAGACCTTGGAAGTGGCACTGGTTTGGATTTCTCTGCTGATTTGAGGTAAAGATCAGCATAGTCACGGAATGATTTCATGCGGATCACCTGTCCATTGAGTTCAACCTTAACTGTCTTCCCAAGGCACCCAGCCATGTCCACTACCCTCTTTTTCATCAAAGCCACAACGTCTTCTTCAAGATGGTCCATCTTAAACTTTGCCAAGTCAGGCTTGAAGGTTACCTTGGTCCAGTTCTCACCAGCCTTGCATTTTGTTATCACCGGCTCAGACTTCTTGCCCATGTTGTTGGAGAAAACCTTTCAACCACAACCACACAACCCATCAGCATCACCCATAGAAATCCCATAAACAAACCAGCGAAAAACACTAAAACCAAGTAAAAATCATACATGAAACCCTAAATTTACAAAATTCCTCCCATTAAAGTAAAATTGTAACAAAAAAAAAGTTCAAAAATTAAATATTCTAGTAGACAGATTTATTCGCAGAAACCAAAATCTACCCAGAAAATTAGCCATACGCAAAATCGGGCAAATCGCCCACAAGAAAGACGCAAAACTGAAAAAGAACTATGGTAAACATTCCAATCCAACGAAGAACCCAATGACACGCTAATTAAGCAACATAATCACTCGAACTATCATTAAACAAAAACTTCGGGCCCTAAGTACCCTAGAACTGTTCAATTAAGGAAAATGGAGAGAAACTTGAAGGGCTGAAAAGAAGACCTGCTTATACTTCTTCTGGCGCTTTCCGTCGGCGGTTTCGATGACGAACTCGGTGGAGAAGATGTTGGTGAGCTTGGCGCCATAGCCATTGCGTCCGCCGGTGGTCTTCTTGACGTTGTCGTCGTAGTTGCTGCTGGTGAGCAGGTGGCCGAAGATGAGTTCGGGGACGTAGACCTTCTCCTCCTGGTGGATCTCGACGGGTACGCCGTCGCCGTTGTTTAAGACGGAGACGGTGTTCTGCTCAGGGTCGATGGTGACCTTGAGCGCATCCATAGAGGGGTCTCGCTGCTTGTTGTCGGCGGCGTTGACGAGGATCTCGTCGAATATCTTGTAGAGGCCAGGAACGTAGGAGACAGGGCGTTGCACCATCTCGTCGTTCTCGTAGACCCAGAGCGTCTGCGTGTGCTTCTCGATGGAGCCGACATAGGTGTCGGGTCGGAGCAGGATGTGTTCGAGCTGGGTCTTCTTCTGGTAGACTTCTTCGATGGTCCTGCCCCCTGCGGCGGCGACGTTGGCGGCGCTGCTGCTCTGGAGGGGGCGCTTCGTTTGGGGCTCCATGACACGGAGAGAGTGTCTAGAGAGAGAGAGAGAGAGAGAGATGAAATTGACTGTAAGAGGGTTGCGTTGGGAAATCTGTTCACTGTGTAGGAAGAGGGTTTTAAATGGGACTTGGGGCAACGGTCTGATAGGTTTGAATTTGAAATGTCGGGAGCTTTGAATTTGAGCGGCATTTTGAGCTCTTATGGGCTTCCATCTCATACGGGCTATTACTTCTAGCAGCACCTCCGTAGTTTCCTCCCGCACCCTATAATTTTGAAAATACTAAAATTATTCTTTTAAAACTTTCAATTATGGACTGTGAAATTCAGAGACTTTCTAAATTATATAATTTAAAATTCAGAGACTTTCTAAATTATATTATATTCCAATTTGCACTTTGTTGACTCGTGTTTGCACTCTATTCAATGTTTTGATCGGATGCAAGGATAAGATCTATCGCGAGGTGTTATGATGGGCATTCAAAATATACAAAAGAAGATGAAGAGATGAGATGTAGGAATGTAAGGGTAAAATGATTTTTTTTTCTTCCTTTATGGAAATGCAAGAGGAAACCATGGTAGTGGAGGAAGAAACAACTCCCTTGTTAGTATATAAATTTTAACTTATTTTTTCTTTCCATACATAGTAAATACAACCTAATGCATTTTGTATCATTTTTAAGTAATTCATATGGCTTTCTTTTAGTTATCATTGTTGCTTTCATTAATAACTATGTTGCAATTCAAAAATCTTGCTTTCTTTGTTTATTAAATGAATTTTCTTTCTTCTTTTGTTTTATTTCTTTAGTTACCTAAGCATCATTTTGAATTGGTTGATTTGTAAAATTTTTAAACAAATATCGTTTTGATTCCTCTCATATATAACATTTTACATTCAATTTTATACTTTATATTATGCAGTCTGAAATATATGTTTGAATCCATAAATTTATTTTGAAATGCATAATATGGAATGTATTTCTGAATTCAAAAATGTATTTCAGATCACACAATCCAAAATACAATAAATGTATTTCAGATTATGTTATTTGATGTTACTTTTATTTTATGCTCTATTACTTTCTTTTGGTTTTATCTTATCTTGTATTATTTAATTTCATTTTGAACAAATATGACTAAGACAAGGGGTGGTGTCTCAACTCGGTGAGTGTTAGAGACCTATGACCAAACTTGTATAAGAGATCAAGCCTTTGATATAAGTGGTGTTGATGTTGACCTGCATGTAGAGAATGAACTTACACATGGAGCATTGCACGGGGAAATATTTCCAAGGAACCAACAGATACACTTTGCTCATGAACAATTTTAATCACATTGTGAGGACATTATGGAATAAAAGGTAAAAAATAAAATTTATTTAATTGTCATGTTTATTATTGGCTAAGAAATAAGTTTTTGTGTACTACTAATATATTCAATATTATTTTTGTAAGATTGTGGGAAGTTAAAGTTGATGTCTTATGAGCGAAAATTAAATAAATTTGTTATCCCAATGTAAGCGTATTGAAGTTGGGGTGAAAAATGGGGGCTTATTATCTTATTAATCATAAGACAACGAACAAGTGGTTAGTATATACATTTGTGGAAGGGTGACATAGAGAGACGAACAAATTTCATTTATCAAATGAGACGAGCATCACATTATATTATGTGTTTGTGCTCCTTCAAATTTCTATAGTAATATTAGATGTATTGGTTATGTTATTGCATGTGGAGCAAGACAACTTTGGACTTACCTTTACTTTTATCAATTTAACCTCATATTTACATGTATGGCAAATGACATTCCAAAGAGAGATAGGAGAATAAAGTTTACAAGAAATTTTTCTGTGATGGGAGAATTTATATTATAATAAAATATGGTTTTAAATTTTATAATGAGGATCGATTCATAAGAATTTTATTTTAGATAAATCTTGATTAAAAAAACAAAATATATATATATATATATATATATATATATATATATATTTATGGATTATAATATCTTCTTTAAGGTTTTGCATTTATTTTGAGTTTTTTTCTAAATGTTTAAGCTTATTGTGTTTTAAAAATAATATAATCAATTAAAAAATGAAAAAATAGTGTGATATTATTTGTCAATGTAAATGAATGGTCTAATTTGTAAAAAAATTCTTTTTTGTAGTTGTCTAAATACATGTGAAATGAACCAATGGTTCCAAAGTAAATTCTAAACTTACAAAAACTAAGTTTTGCAAATATTTTGGTTGGTAACTATCCTTAATTTAGCACTCTCTTTTATAGTTATATCCTTAATTTATCACTCTCTTTTATAGTTGAGTATGGGTGACAAAGTGGACTTTGGCCGCTAGCTCGCCAAAATTTAGCGAGTTAGGTTGATATTTTCAATCTGATAGTCCACTTTGTCTCGTTCCACTCAGCCTACCAAACTATGAACAAGCTTGTCAGATTATTATTTTTTAATTAAAATTAAATAAAAAATAGTTTAAAAGAATATTTCTTTACTATATTATTTGAAGGATGCAAATATACATTAACATTGTAAGTTAAATCATTAACATTTATAAATTGAGTTCCAATTATTAATGGTAAGTAATTTCACATGTAAAGATAATGATTATCTTAATTTATTCAATTAGATAAATTAATTAATCAATTAAAAACATAAAAAAATACGTATATGATTAAATGTGCTTTTAAAATGGAGTATGATAATGACACCGCCACATAGCATGCTAATCACTTGACAAGACAACAAAAATAATATTATTTAATTAAAATGTAGCTGAAGAAGAAATTTGAAAATTAAAATAGGTTTTGGAAAAAGTTTGAATTGTCAATCTCTTTGTTTCATTTAGTCTCTATAGTTTTTTAGTGTCTCTAACATTCACCTTCTCTATTTTTTAGTGTCTCTAGCATTCACCTTCTCCATCTATATCGTTATGGTTTGCGGTGAAAGTTTCTGTATTGTTTATGTTCTTCATTGGTTCATTGTCATTTGCAATGAGAATAATACACAAACACCAAAAATCCTAAATATTACCACATGGAAGACCTCGACGATTATGCTGGTAAAAAGGCTACTATTTTTTCTACTTCCATTTTTCCTTTCAAGATGTTGCTCTCTTGCTGATTTTTGATATGGTTCAGAGTTTCTTCTTCTTCTTTTTCAGCATTTCTCCTCCTCTATGTGGTCTCTCCCTTTTTATTTATTCTGCATCTCATTGTATGTGTGGTCCTTCTCCTTCCCAATTCTTTCTTTTATTTCAACTCATTCCTTTCTAATACATTTTTCATTTAAAAATTATTAATAATAAGATGACATTTATACCCTTAGTCACATCTATAAATTTTGCCACGTTGTCATAAGGTGGTATTTTTTTCCATCAGTTGTCAAAATATTAATTTTCTTTTAAAATACAGGCTTAATTAAATTTCAAGTCACTCTTAAATTTTGGTATTTTCAATTAAGTCCTTATTAATTTTTTGGTTTATTGAATACTCAAAATTTTTATATTTTTTAATTAAGTATCTATCATTTAATTTTTTTGTTAATTAGGTGACATGAGTATTGTTTTGCTCTGTCATCTTGGTTACTTGTTATATTAAGAAATATAAAATTTTGTGATTAATATTAAATAATATTATGATTAATATAAAATAAAAAAATAATTTGTATTGTTTACATTAATCATACTAATATTTTATATTGACCACAAAAGTTCATATTTCTTAATATATAAAAACAAGTAAGCGAGAAGATGATTTGATAAAATAACAATCACGTGACCTAATTAAAATAAATAAGTAAATAGTAGAAATTTAATTTAAAAACATAAAAAATAGGTGACATGAGTATTATTTTGCTTTTTCATCTTATTTACTTGTTATATTAAGAAATGTAAGATTTTATGATTAATATTAAATAATATTATGATTAATATAAAATGAAAAGTAACTTTTATTGTTTATATTAATGATACTAATGTTTTATATTAACTACAAAAATTCATATTTCTTAACATATGAAAACAGTAAGCAAGAAGATGATTATAACAAAATAACAATCACGTCACCTAATTAAAATAAGTCACCTAATTAAAATAAATAAGTAAATAGTAGCAATTCAATTTAAAAACATAAAATTTTTGAATATTCAATAAAAAGAAATTAATAAAGATTCAATTAAAAATATCTAAATTTATGAGACTTAAAACTTAATTAAACCCTGAAATGTATGCCTATATATATTATAAATTAAAAAATAAAATATTTTAAAAATAAGTTAACCCGACAGACCAAAATTTTCAACTTTCAACCCACCCACTTTGTTATAGCAAGACAACCAATGACAAATTCGGCCAAAATAGATCTTACTAACCCTTTTGTCACCCATATACTTGAGTGTATTGCTTTGTAGACTCACTACCATATTTTGATTCTATATAGTTGAGTGTATTGTTTTGTAGAATCACATACCATATTTTGATTCTTGTTGATCAAGGATTACTAATGTGTGAAGACATTAGTAGCATGCTAATTTCATTTTTTATTAATCCACATCTTAAATCTATTAATCACATCATGTAATCGTTTATTGTCATTAATAATAAAGATGCTCAAAAATATGTTTTTTAAGAGAATAAAAATTTCACTATTTTACATGGACCCAAAGCATAATTTACATTATCAAGAGTATAATACTTATTTTGTTTAATATTAGATCAAATCAAACATGAATTCATATTCCACATCTAAACTCAAACCACTTTGAGTAATCTTCTAACTTTAATAATAAATCATCAAGCTAACCACACTCGATGGGACAAATTCCTAATCTTCTATAAGTACATATAATTAAAAAGTAACACTTGGATCAGATTCCTTCCATGCATGTACTTTATGAGTTCTTTCAAATTGAACTTGTATAATATCAAGTTACTAATGATTTCATCCATGAAAAATTCAAAATACATTAAAACTGGTCTCTGGCATTGGTATGCATACCTCTAAAAGGAAAATAGAAATTTACAAGACCAAACAACATTCGAGAGTATCTTTCAACTTCTTGCAATTATAGAGAAATTACAGACTCAAGGGAGTGCAAAAATCTCATTACTAGATATTTTAGTAAAGGTAGAATAGAAGGAAATCATGTTTAGGCAACAGGGAACACTATAACTTGATCAATAACAGGGCCACAGAGAGAACCATAATCATCACTTCTGGTATGATAGAAGGAGCTGTAGAAAGTGAGTCTGGTTCTCGCTGCAATAGCTTTGAACTTGAAACTCACAGTCCTGAACGTGCCCTTCCCTTCAGATTTGAAGGGGACTTTGAAGGTATCTTTAGCAGCAAATGCTTCAACCATCATGGATCCATGGCACCCATTTTTGGCATCTCCAACTGAAAATGTGATGTTGTAGACTTTGTTGGCAACTGTTCTGATTACTTGGGCAATGGCACTTTCCCGGCCTGCCACAAGCTCCACTGCTCCAAGCCCAAATGGGACATTGAAATGCTTTGAATCAATGAACTTCACAGCCTTGAGGGACTCAATGATCCAACCAGGTAGTGGGGAGAACACATCTTGTTGTTGAGGAGGGAGCAGAACACCGTTGGTAGAATTGAAAATGGGGAATGGACCCTCCTCAAAGCCAGGATTTTTCACTAAGTTAACTGAAATATACCATCAGAAAATGCTTAGTAAAATCTATGAGGCTTAGTAATTATATTTTCACACCCCCATTTTCACAACCCAAAAAGTTAGATTTGGGAAAAGCACTTTTGTGTCTAATGTGCTAGCAGGCTCCACCCATGTGCCTAGCTAAGGTAAAGATCCAATTTTTATAGTCTATAAATGTGACTAATTATTCATTTTTGACAAAATATGGACCAAGTGGGGACACAAGGAAAATGTGATGGTATCATGAGAGACAAAAGAGCATGGAAGTACTAGTCACCCGGAAACTCAGCAAATGGATTCCTACATATGTATTGCAGAAAGATCTACATTGCAACATGTATTCAAAGACAAAAAAAGATTCCCATAACATACCCAAGTGGTGTTTGATCAAATTAAAATGCTAGGTTCTAAGAGTTGAGTAGCATATCATGGCTTATTTTTCCTTACCTCTTGTAGGCATTGGAGGGTAGAATTCCCTGATAGCAATGGCATCCAAAAGTGGCCCACAAGCTGGATCTTCTTGAACTCCAGGGTTGTGGAAAGTCACTTTGACAACATTAGAAGTGGCCTTAAACCCCCAAGCAATAACATCACCATTGAGGTTATACAGGGTCTGCAAGGGAACATCACCAGTCTGTGGAGGCACAGAGATTCTCAATACTTCATCTTGTGCACAAGTCCTTGAGGCCCCAAGAATTAGAGCATAGAGTTGACCCTGCTTGACCTTGATAGTTTGGGAGATTGAGGCCTCATTGCCAAGTCTCACAGCATGAATTCCATGAGTAACTGGGAAGAACATGCCACCAGGTTGGGGTCCCCCAGAGACATACTCAACCAGACCATTGATCTCCCATTTGGGCAAAGCAAATTTCCCAACGAGCTTTGTTTTCTTCAGGTATTTGGGGTTCGGCTGCTCCTCAAAGTTGCCATTTTGAAGGTAAGCTATGGAGTTAAAAATCACAAAGAAAAAAAAACACAACTTCAGAATCAGTGTTACAAGTGCACATTGTCAGATCCATATGTTTAAAATGAGACAGTGGTGAGATAGTATATTCACTTATTATCATTTGAATTAAAACATTTCATAAACTTGGTGATGTGTTTCTACTACAGATAGTTTCTCAAGGGGGCTAAATCTCAACAAAAGGGACAGATCTAAAGGCTAGCCTGAAAAAATGTTCAAGCAAGTAACTCATAGAGGCATTCCATCAAGCAAATCAGAGTAAAAGTGGACAATGCAGAACAAGGGTTTGAAGTAAAATAGACAAAGTGAGCATAAACTCAAGCTAAACAAGAAACAGAAAAAAGAGCTTTTTGTGTTTCCTTTTCACATTGTTATGCATGGAAATGAAAGGGTGTTAGATGCTAGCAAAATACCTTCTGGTACTCTTGGCTCAAGGGCAGCTACAACTGAAGCAGCACATAGCAAAGCCAAAAGGAGTGCTGAAGAGAGAGAAGGTGCCATTTTCAGTGCAAAACTGCGGGTGAAAGAAGAGAAGGGAACAGGGTTTGTGTGTTGCTCTGAAAGAGCAGGACTTGGTGTGGAAGTGAAGTGGATGAAGCTTCACTTGTTTTTATAATGGAAAGAGAAAATGGAAGGTACTTAGCAAAAATCACGTAGAAAAGTGCATTAGGGGGGAGCATACACATGATTAGTCTTTAAAGTTTTGATTTTTATTTTCTTAACCCGGTTTTTTCTCCACAATTCATGCTGTGGAAACCTTTGAATTCATGTTGCTGTTTCTTCTTAGTTAGAGGAGAAAAAAAATGTTATTTAATATAAAATAATTGCCGTTCTTGATAGAAGTAGGAGAAAGGGCTAATTTAATTTTTGAAAGAAATAAAAGTTATTTATATTATATATATATATAGTGTGGCAATTACAATACGTGGTTAAGTTTTACGAATATGTAGCTGAATTTGAAATAAACTATATATTGTTTCATTATTAAATTATAATAATTAGAAAGTAAATCCAACAACTAATTACCGACATTAAAAACCATGCATACTCGTTTTGCTATTCCCCTAAAGAAATAATATAGAAAGAATATCTAAATTCAAAAATAATTGGTCATATTTTAACGAGAATGAGTTATAAATAAAGTATGTGTATTTTATAATAATTAGTGTAAGAAGAGAAGTAAATTCCAATTCATTTTATATTATAAAATTTTATATTAATTAGTGAAATATAATATAACAGTTTGTTATATTATATTTCATCTTTTTCAACTTATAAAATTTGTTATGCAATTTATTTTCTCTTTTTTTTTTTCATACATAGTTTCTCTAATTAAAAATATAATAGTGTAAAACGTATCGTGTTTCATTGACAAATTTGTTTAATGTTATGATGTCGGTGATCATATGTTTTTTTATTAAGTTTTCAGTTTCGATCTGAGATGACCATCCAAAATTATTTGAGGATACTTCTAGATATAATTTTTTAGTCTTCCTTGGTTTTGTAAGTGAATTAATTATTATTTTTCTTATCATTATTGATTTATTGATTTGTGATCCAAGTGATGTGTTTGGTTTCTCCTTATAAACTCTTAAAATATGATTTGGATAAAAATAATATGTCCAATACTTTAGGACTTTGTAAAATACAAATTTAGCATGATTATCTATTTATCCTATGTAAATTCTGAGGAATAAACTATGACATTCAATAATATTTTTTTATATTGAGTTAGGTGAGTAAGTGGTTGTAAATTCTTTAATATGAGTTTAATTGTTGCACCAAAAAAAAAAAATCCTCTTTTATCATATCAGGGTTTTAACTGTGTTGTTCTGTGACTCAGCTTTTAATTTTCCTCAATTAAATTATACTTGTGTTAATAACTCTTATTTAGCTAAATAAGGCTTTGTTTGTTGGATTATTGGTTTCTTTGACTGATTGGTATATATTAGTTGGTCTATATAATAAGTGGCATTTACATCATTATACTTGTAATTATTATGACATTAAATATTTCCTTTTAAATATTTTTACAACCTTATACTTTTGCAAATATTTATTATATTTTTATTTTACCTTTTTAATCATATAACATATTAATATAAAAATATACTTTTGACTAAATATACTTGTATTGATCAACCATGCAACTCTAAATCAGGTTAATAGATTATTTTTGGACGGGGAGAAAAATAAACAATAAATAAAAATTTAATATTTAATAAAATACAGAATTATTTATATATAAGTTCATTTATAAAAAATCATTTTTAATTTATACGTAAATTAGTTTCGGTTTATAAAAAATATTTTTTATTTTTCATTTTTTTTAAAGTGTTTCTAAAAGAATCAAACAAATGTATAGTATATTAGATATTATTATTTTTTAAAGTGATTAGGCATTCTACCTTTGGGTCAAAACAAATTATCTATTTAATAAGAAATTTGGTATTTAATATCTGTAAAACATTGTTAGACAGTGATAATTACAATATTGAAATTAGTCTCTAATATACTAGATTAAGCTAAATCTTTTATTGAGAAAAAATAAACTATCCTTCATAATTTTTTTGACATTTGTCTGAAATATTTCCT
>Ga0099824_1002301_pt1 | contig 27864 bp, 18 predicted proteins | sample SiratrowhiteBW_FD_76837 | JGI IMG/M metagenome (GOLD analysis project Ga0099824, IMG submission 76837) | Root nodule microbial communities of legume samples collected from California, USA - Siratro white BW | ecosystem: Host-associated > Plants > Roots > Nodule | place: USA: California...
ATTTTTTTTTAAAATTTTTTTTTTTTTTTTTTTTTTTTTTTTTTTTTTTTTTTTTTTTTTTTTTTTTTTGCAAATCTCTTACAAAAACTCACAATAAATATTTTTTATGTATATCTTCTAATAAATTTTATAAAGCTCCTATCAGTCGGAAAATTTTCATAAAATATATAGTAATGCATAGAAACATTATTCCTAGCTGCTAATATGAATAAGATAAAATTTATTATAGTTTACATTTAGTATACTCTATAGATAAAGGAATAGATAAAGTTCAACGTATTAAGTTGAAAGATTTCGTTGAACTTCTTTTTTGAAAATTTTCATGAAAAACAATTATAGGTTTTTTTCTTCCTTACAACAATAGGATCATTATGTTCATTATTAAATTGTTGAAACAAAAAATAGAATTCAGATATTTTTCTTACGAGAGGTTGAACCAATAATTAAAAGGAACTAAATAAAAAATATATACATTATAGAGAAGTAAATGAAAGGCTTTAATGTCCTACTTAGATTAAGAAAATTACATAATATACAGATTACTAATCACAAGATTTTTTTTTTTGAATATGTAGTTGAATTTATTCAAAATACAAGTTATATTGTTTGAAATAATTATTTAGTTTGAGAATGTCTCCAGTAAAAGAAAAAAGTCATTCTATATTAAAATTTAAAGGAAAATTATGGAGAATGACGTGAACATTCTCAGTAGAATGGATTTTGGTTTCATTTCAAAACATGTATTTTCTCGTCCCTAGCAGGAATCTCCAAATCCGTTTTAATTTTTATAAGAAACTTTTGTATTAATTAAGAATTACAAGTATAAATAATACTTAATTTTTTAAATTAGATATAGGATTCAGATACTATATATATATATATATATATACATGTTCTTGTTTAAAATTATTAAAACATTATTGATTTATTAGATAACTTAAAAAAAATTATTTTCAGATTTAAAATAAAGCATATTTAGTTGAATTAAAATATAATTAAGAGAGTGAAACTTTTATTTTTTTTATTTTCACACTTTGTCTATATAAGAGTTGAAATTGAGAGAAAATAAAGTAGTAAAAAGAAAAAACAAAGAAATGAAATGAAATAAAAAATTATTTTGACTTGTTTAGTTGTACATAGAACTCAAATAATTTAACAAAAAATATAAAACTGAAAAATGAAGAAATAGTTAATGTTTTATTTTTAAAATATCTTAAATCATTATTTTTTAAGAAAAAAAAGTCAAATATCAACAATTAACAAGTGACTTTTCCAATTCAACCATGTTCTGACGTCCAATTTTACTGTCTACCAATTCCATTTCATTTGACGTCACTGCAGGGAAGAAGTGACTCATGCGGACCTAATAAATAATTTTAGATTGTCCTCAAAACAATAGGTTTGAATTGTAAGAACTTTGTTTTAATACGTTAATAGAAGTGTGTGAAATAATTTAAAAGGTGATAATTAAATTTAATTTAAATTCAAGTTCTAAAATATTTCATTTATATATTCAACATATCTATGTGATGTTTTGATTAAGTGAATTTCATAATAATTATATAATTTATGAAATATCCTTATTATTATTTAAAATAACAAAAATCATAAAATAAAATAAAAAAACCCACGTTTTTTATACCACTCGTATACATATCCATTAATTAATCCATGCACACACATACACATTCATCCATCCACGTTTAATAAATCATGAATATATTTTGATTATATATATATAAATTGTTCACCTCTCTCATAATTAACAAACAACATAAGCATGTTAGAAAATAAGATAAGATATTAAAATCTCATTAGCCAATAGGTGAAACACGTTATGCATTTAATAAACAAATAAAAATACATTTATTGTCTCACCAAAGCCATTAAGGAATCACACCAAAAGTTTTAGAAGACTATTGAATTGAGTTAAAACATTTAAAGAGTAAACATTTATCTTATCTTCTAAATAATAATTTGTTATATTAATTAGAAATAAAGTCAATTCATAGTATATAAGTGGGTGCAAATATCACTTTACAAACTGATTTTGTAAAGTTAAGTTATGTTCAAAGTTCACTTCTTAATATGATATTAAAGTAATTTAAAGCCTATCTTAGCGAGTTTTGATGGGCCTATCACGTCACCCACAATCAGGCCCACTATCATATCGCCCATAAAATATCTAGTCCTACACCTGAGTTAGGCAGCCTCGGAATGGGAGGTTGAAGATCTCACATAAACTAAAGATAAGACTAATTTATAATGTATAATTAGATGTAAACCTTATCTTACAAGCTGATTTTGTAAGGTTAAGTTAAGTTTAAAGTCCACTTCTTAATATTGAAGATCTCACGTCAACTAAAGATAAGGGGTCAATTCATAGTATATAAGTAGTTGCAAACCTTATCTTACAAGCTGGTTTTGTAATGTTGAATTAGACTTAAAATTCACTTTTTAAGATGGTATAATAATCATTTAGAGCTTATTTTAATTATATATGATGGACTTATTATGTTATCCATTATTGGATTGAACCATCCATAAATGTCTAGTCTTATTCACTAGTTGAACAACCTTACAATGATAAGAATAATTGAACCTGTTACACATCCCAATGCATTAAGTTAAGCTCTTTACATTATCATTCTACAAAATAATATGAATAACTTCTAATAATTTTCACAAAGTGAAAATTTTATCTACATGATACAAAATAATATTACTCCCTTAATAAATATTATTTTACATCAATCATCATCACATTGATCTCCTCTTATTTTTAAAACAACAGTTTCATTTTGCTTAAATACATTATTTGAAACTTTAACCTTTTGTTAATGAGATTTAATATTTTACTAACCTATCTTGCTTGCTGGTGTTGATTTGTAGTTATGAAGATGGTAGATTGACACATGAATAAATGACATGTATATATTCAAAATAGACTCGTCATTTGTTAAAAAAATATTTTGTGTATAGGTGTGTACAAGTATGTTGGTGGATGGATGATTATTTTATGCTTTCTTTTATTTTAAATGGTAATAATAAGTTTGTTACCTTAATTATATAATTCCATTGAAATTCACTTAGTCTTTGAATTAGGCAATTTTAAATCCCTCCAATATCTTGAGAAATACTTTCCTTCATTTTATTTATTTATTTTAATATTAAATGATTATTTGAAAACCTTTTCCAAATGTTATTTGAATCACATCTTTCATTTAATAAAAAAATGTGCTTTGAAAGCTGTTAGTAGTTTTTTTAAATAGAAAACTGAAGTTTTATAACAAATCAAAGATTAATTCAATTATTTATTTATATTTATCATTTTTTATTGAAAAATAAATATGAATATATATGAATTACTTTATTTATTTAATTATATGTTGGATACATATTTGTCATAAAGATTAAATTTCTTGTTAACTTAATTATATTCACTTTCTTTATGAATTTAATAAGTGGTATTCAACTTTCTTATTTTATTTCTAAAAGAATAAATCCTTTAATTTTTATGTTTCAAAACTTTAATTTTTATAATTTTTATTTAAAATTATTTATTACGGCATTTTAAAATAAAATAAGAGATATAATACGTATTATTTTATTAAAAATATAAAAAAGTGAATATCATTTATTAAAATATATAAGTGAAATAAAAGTTCATTTACAAACTAACAATGACGTGAATGTCACACAAAAAAATTGAATGGTATTTTAAAATAGAAAGGAATATAAATATCATTTAACATAATATCATGTAAAATAAGTATAACTTATCGTGTTTTTTAAGATCTACTCAAAGTTAACAGAAATCAATTGCATGATATCTTAGAATAAACTAAGATAAATTTAATAAATAATAAATAAAATTTTTTATGCCAGTTGTGATTTTTTTTTTTTTATTTGAGTGGTGAGGATGAAGGGGTGAGTCTGTGTTGACTCAAGTATTTTCATTCCATATATATACTAGATATTTTAGTGCATCCCGTAAATAAAAAAATATAAGTATATAGGTTTACTAATGTTTCTCTTAATGAATATATACTGTAGTTCCAGTATGTTATTAGTACTTGGTAGTATTTTTTTTTTTTTTTTGTATTTTAATTTACCACTTTCATAAAAAAGAACACGTTACAATTGACCATTAGGTGCTGCTACAGTTATTTATAATCAAATACAAAATATATAAATATCAGTGCTTAAGAGTTAGATATGCAAATGTCATTGATACATCTTTTAATTTCAAGAAAAGAAGTCACCTTAATATAGAAGGAATTACTTTTATTAATATTTGTTTTTATCATATATTAGAAATAACAAATTAATCTCTTCCAATATATAACAACATAAATCTAATATCCTAGTATGATTGAATTAAACATGTTAATTTTCCGATCTCCAAATAAATATTCCTAAATGAATTAAAAATTAAAAATAAATAAACCCAAGCGTTTTTCTTTCACACGGCAGCCATCTGAATATAATTAAGTGCACTTGACTTGACTAACATTGCTAATGAGATTTAACCATCAAATATTTAAAAAATTAAACAAAAACTGAAAGTGACCACAATGAGAGTGAAAATGACTTTGCCTTTTTTTTTTCCTTCCTTCAAAGTATTAAAAAGCAATTTTCCAACATAATATTCCTACATAATATTCTTACATATGATCGAAGCTGAACACTGTGTTGGTCATGATTGTTGTCTCACACACATCAGCAACCATTTCTGGTCAAAGATCATTGGTTGACTTTCTTTATATTATTTATCAAAAGCAGCCATATATATATATATATAATATAAACAAAAATCGTAGGTGCTGATATCATGTTGTCACATAGTTTATGATTTTACCAATCTTAATTAATTCAACAATCCACGTGTGTTTATGTTTTCTACTAACAATGATTTTATTATATGAAATGTTACATTTTTATAGTGTGAATTTCTCACTTATATATTTGCTCAATTGCCAAGACAAGTTCAAACACAATCTATTCACTCTCATCTTCAAATTGAAAGCAAGAGAATGGAGTTACTATTTCCTAAGGCAACCTACGGTGGCATAAAGAGGTACCTGAGACGGCAGCGCTACCGGCGTCTCCACGGTGGCGCCTCCACGGGAAGAAGGAAGATGGAGACGATCCAATTGATAGGTCCACGTAGGAAATGGAGGGTGAGGAGGATTGGAAGGCTTAGATGGGTGATGAGATCACCATTGAAGATGTTGGCAAAGCTGAAGAAGGTTTATATGAACTTGATGTTGAGGATGGCAGGGAACACAACTGCTATAAACAGTGATAAGATTTTTGGTGTTAAAAGGATTCCAAACCCTCGTGAAGTGTCAAAGAGTCATGCACGTGATGAATTTGAGGCGAGAATCATTTTTGAGATTTCTAAGACCTTCGTGGCCTCCTATGAACTTCATCCCATGTAATTGTAACATTCTTTTGGGATGAATAACTCCCAAGCCCATCCCTGTCTGCCCTCAATTTTGTTAGTTGCTTATTGCACTATACAAAATTGTAACTTGTGTTATAAATGTCTAAAATTCTTTCTAGTCTAAATAATAATAAAGGTTTTTTTTTTCTATGTTTTTTCACTATCTGTTTATAAGATAATATGGTTTCTTGTTTCATTATTTCTCCTTCTTCTTATGGTTTCGATGGTGTTTTAGTTTTTTTTTTACTATATTAACTGAATTAGTCTATTTTTATAAGTTGACTAGGGATAAAATCAAGTTCATAATATATAAGTGAGACAATCTTCATTTTATGTATTAGTTTTGTAAAAATGAATTAGGCTCAAACTTACTTTCTCATAATCTATCATAAGAAAGTTTGATAATCTATCATAAGAAAGTTTGATGGATTTATTGAATTACTATCTACAAATATCTATTACCCACAAACAAATTAAACAGTTTTATCTTGAAAAAAATATGAAATATCTTACCTAAATTAGAGATAAATTAATAATAATAATAATAGCATAGTCACAATTTTTATAATATAATAACTGATTGCATGTGTTGATAAAGTCAAAGTTTACTTATTTTATAAGGTGTAAAAATAATAGTTTTAAATTTTTTAAAGATGAAAGACAATTTTTCTTATATAAAAACTAAAATGAAAATAATCTTAGAATAATAAAAAACAAAAATTAAATTTTAGGCATGTTGGGCCCGAGGTGTAGAAACAAAAATTGATACCCAAACCTAAGACTTGCAAACTCCTATCCAAACGCAGCCGCAGCAGGGGAACACTGAGCAGAGCCTAGCGAAGCAAGGAAATGGAAACCAAAGCTGATGCTGAATCTTTCTGGACTTGGAATGCCAACAACCACAAAAAGAACACCGACCAACAACAATTCTCGGTTACGAAATTCCTAGGAAACAACAGCAAAGCCTCCAAAGCTCAAACATCGGTGTTGGGTCCTGGCTTCGGAGCTGGCATCGGGTGCGGCGCCGGAATAGGTTTGGGTTTGGTTGGGGGTTTGGGGTTCGGAGGCTGGCCCTTCAACCACCTCCACCTGGTTTTCGGTCTTGGAATGGGTTGTGGAGTTGGTGTTGGCTTCGGCTTCGGCCAAGGCATTGGATACGATTTTAATTTCCGGACCCGTAAGTCTAGAAAGTCCAACAAAAAATTTTCGGATCCCCACAAAACAATTGTTGTTCAGATTTGATTATATTATTTTTCTTCCTCCTATGTTTATTGTTCATCCTTGAAAGTTCACGCCTTTCATTGATTCATTCATAATATCAGATGCTTTATTTGATTTGGTTTAATCCATGAAGTAGCAATCACAACATCAAAGTCAAATTTTCTACTTGCATAATGCACATCTCATATTTAATGGTCGAAGGTTGCCTCAAATACTGTGTTGTTTTACTTGCTTCCCACTGGGGAAGGTTGAAGAATGAAGTGTAGCTTATGATTGAATGAATTCGCAATCCACGAGAGACACTGGAAAAGATTTCGTATTTTCTTACGTCAACATATTCACAAATAAAGAAAGAACAGATAATTTTGTCTCAAACATGACTCTTACAAACCAATACTCTTCAAAGTTTTCAGAAACTACTGACTAACCGAGTAAAACACTTTTTTCAGCAAAATGTGGGAGTTCTAGATCCTGGTTAAAATTCTAGGATATGAACAGGAATCCAATTTACAAAGAGCAAGATCATTAGATGTACACAGTTCATCCCCTTCCAGATTCAACGTCATTCAGTATTCCATTACGATCCCGTGATAAAGTTAGCCCCATACACCCATGGAAATCTTGTCCCTCCTCACTCTCAGCCTGAACCTCTGTTAACTGTGCATGACCAGAATTTGGAACGTTCGGAACTTGGCCCATTTGTCGTGATTCTTCCAACATCCTAAAATATGCATAAGGACCCCAACCTGCCCAGAAAAACAATACGTCTAGAACATCAAAAAAGGTTGACAGCATACTTCATAAAGGAAACAAACATATGAACTTGGGCTAATTTTTAACAGGAAATTATTTAAGGTAATAGAATCTGCATTGAAGCAAACCTTCAGAATGATAAGGAGGCGGAAAAAACTGCAAATAGCAAAATGTAGCCACTGTAAGCCCTGAAAGAAGAAATATTTTTTAGTGAGTAAAGTGTCAGCAACAGTGGAAGTAGTTTTTGAGGCTTGCTTGATTCAGAACTAACTGAGATACTAAGGGTGGACCAACCTAAAAGGCCTCCAGCAAACACATCCTGCCAGTGGTGCCAGTAGTCATCGACTCGAGAAATGCCAACAAGTGATGCAAAAAGTAGTGGCAGAAAAACAATGCAGAGTTTTGCAACATGACCTCTGCGATCAAATGCTTTTATTTTCCCAGACAAGTACAATGATAAAAATCCCAGACCAGAAAACGACCCTGCAAATAAATTGAAACTAATTACAGCAAAGAACTACAGAAATTTGAGTACACATGCTTTGAATGAGCTAAACCAATTCCACATTCATAACCTATGTAAAACAGCACATTAAATGCTACATACATGAAGTATGGCCGCTTGGGAAACTCTTATATCCTTCCTTTACGACCTTTTCTTCGCCATGACAGATGACATCTCCCAATTTATCATAAACCTAATACGAAGCAATAATTTAGAGTAAACATAATTGATAAAAAAGAATTGAAAGCCCGAAATTAAAAGAAAGCATACATCTTTTCCATCTGGAAAGCATCGCCAGAAGAAGTCTGGTCGAGGTCGACCTACTGCATTTTTTATTGCCTCAGTAATTACTGCTGTTATTAAAATGGAGAACAATAGACCTGTGCCAGCAAACAATCTCCTTAGCAAACAGAATATGCTTGTTAGTGATTAAATGAATCAGGGGTATTTAAAGATTAATACCCAGCACAGCATGATGAAGATCATAGACATCTCTCCTTCGGATATAGACAACAAGAAAGATCACCAAAGGCAATAAAACTGTATACATCTAACCATGACAAGATAGTAAATGACAAGATAATCTTGTTGATGCTGTCATTGAAGGAAAAAAATTCACGCTATATATCTGAAGCAGTTAACTTACGGGAATAGACCAAACCGGAACTGTATTACTCTTCAGGGGATATCGGAGATCAGTCATCATATCCTTCCCAACATAGCGATGGAACGGATGGACAACGTACAGGCCGATAACAATCAACACAAGGAGCAAGAGAATGAGCCAATCATGTTTGTGTGTTCTCGCAACTGCATATCCATGAGAACTCACAGTATGTGAACCAAGTTGAACTTCCCTCGTTCTGAAATCCTACAGCTCACAAAAACCACAATTGAGATTAGAAGTGGTCAGAAAAGGTGAAGTTCAATTCTTCTCATTTAATACAAGAAAGCAAACAATCAATTTTAGTAAGAGTCATCCCTAGTAAATTTACATTCTGTGTATCTTGATATACTGATAATTCAAGGGTAAAGTGTAATGAAAGTGACAACCTACTAGATATGTGCATCAAAATAATGTGAATTGGAGAATTTAATGAAAAGACAGAATTCAATCAGTTCATGAGCAAAGCATGCTAGTCCCTCAATAAAATACAGTATAAATATGATGAAATTAGATGGGCGAATTCCTTCTCTAATAAAATCATTAAGCATTTTGCTTAACTTATATCTCTGTAGCAAGGAGCTCAAAAAGCATCATGAACTCAACTACAAGCTGGTCATTTTGCAGCAGTTTTAAACTGCAGACAGAATGATGTACCGAGGAGAGGTTGTTAAATGCCAGATATACAGACATGAGAACCAGTATTCCTATTCTTAAATGATCATTCAATTGTTTGTCAATCCCTCCACCTCAACTGGTCTAGCTCAAAAAATCTCCTTTAGTTATTCAAGAGAAATCTTATTAAATTGTATACCTCTTCATTCTTTTTGTCTATCAATGGAAAATTAATGGATGAAAAGTGAGCACCAGTAACAGCAGATGTTCCCAGCCTCCTGCTTGATAAATCCTAGGTAACTCCAAAGAAAGCATTATCAGGGACAAATACCAAGAAAATACCCTGATTTGCTTTGTTTCTCTTGAAACTTTTGGCCTCTCTTTTTTTGTGTTTTCATAGACACAAGGGATATACATTAAAGTTAAACAAAGCTGCAAAATATCCAAATTAGACAAACCTGGAAAATCCTACGAGTAACAAATAAACATCTTAAATATCACTGAAATTTTAAATCTATTCAGCAGAAATGCCAACATCTCTGGCTACATATATGCAACAGCGTTTGACCATCAAGAGAATGTAAACATCAATCCAACACAAAGAACCAAAAGTCTATGATTCTAGAAAATCACCACAAAAAAAAAAAATTGAATTTAATGTACAACAGTAAGCTTCAAAGTCAAGCCAGCCACTAAAAAACAGATATACAGCTAGCTTAAATATAAACGAATCAAAAAGCACACTGAAACTATCCCAAAGAAAATAAAGGGATTAAGAGAGGATAAACCACTGGTTAACATGAAAGAGATAGATAAGTTCAAGAGTCATGAGCTGAAACCAAGAATTCATTTATCAAATCAGCCGCAATAAATTAAAAGAACTGACATGATTAAAAAAAGATATTTGACAGAAAATATGACTTTTTTTTTTTTTTTACCAAGTCTACTATAAAACATCAGCCTCTATATCCAGCACAAAACTGGGCAAAAAATTTCGTAAAAGGCAAATAAGCATTAATACAAACGATTGGCATGGACATGGCTGTAACCACAAACAGTACACATAAATAAATATATTTAAGTCTATAAATGTTCTGCTTTGGAAGAAAACACTATGTCACGACTTAACTTGGTAGTAAAGAACAAGAAGAATGTGTGCACATAGCTTGATTTCTGATCATGAGAAGGAAAGATAAAAGCTTCACAAAGATGAACATTACCTTTATCTGGGGCATCAATTAAATGGTACAGAACATCGATTATCACAGAGATCCATCCATTCATAACCATTAACACAGCTTCAAAAACTTAATTTTAAAGTTTGAAACAACATTCAACATACAATAGAACAAGCGTGTGTATGACAGGGAAGAAGAACAGAGTTGAAAAAGAATTATAAAGCGCTGACCTGAAGGCGGGTCCTAACAGACTGAAAACCAAAGAAGGGTCTTAAATCCCACCAAGAAGCCATTTTGTGAAGCAACGAAAAACCATTCAAAGAAATAGACAGCAAGATTGGGAGTTTCAATAAATAAGAGCTTAAAAAGAAGAAAAAAGTGAAGGGGTTGCAGAGAATAATAGCATATGCAATGGAAAAGAAGTGGGGAATTTCAGTTTCAATTTGTGTCCACACGGTAACAGATGCAGTGTGAGAGAAACTCGTTTGCACTGAACGTGATGCTGAAAAAGACAAGAAAACGAAGGCAGTGAGAAGTTATTGTGGCTCCTAAATTATTGCATTTTTTTGGGGTTTAAATAAACCTGTACAAATCTTCAATTAACTTAATTAATCTTCTTTCTGGTGATTGAAACATGTAATTTATGACTCTTCACTCATTGTTACTTAGCATAGTACATACTTTTTGAGGAATTTCTTAACCTAAAAAAGCTACCTTATCAGTGAAAGTTACCGAATCTCAGACATTGGTTTTTGGAGTTAATTAAATTATAAATTACTTTTATGATTTTCTACTATTAGAGTTAATAGAAAATTTGGTTTTTAGGTAATATTATTTTATTTGTTTCAACCAATAAAATTATATAAAGAAGTTAAGTTTATTGTCACTCTTAATTATGTATCGGGATCTTTTAGATTTGATTTTCCTTATTTTAAGAATTAATATTAATTATTTATATACATCTACAGATGAACCAAGCACATTATTAAAGTTATTAAAAGCAATTTTTTTTTCAGGGAAACCTCTTACACATTTCTTTTCACCCACCTTTCATTCTCAACAATCAATGCAAACATTTTTGACCGACAGAGGAGGAAGTCTTATTAAAATTTTGGGACCAGATAAATTACATGGAGAGTCAGTTATATTTTTAAGAATTAAAATAAATTAATTAAAAGTGAATAAGGGAATAGACTTATTAAGATGGGTTTAAAAATTAACAGATTAATATTAATAAATGATTACTCAATTTCCCCTCTTATTTTTTATTAATAGATGATTGAGTCAAGATATTAGAACTGATGGTCTTAGAAAGAGTTTTAAACTTAACTTTACAAAATCTGGTTTATACTATAAAGTTTACATTGATTTATATATTACTATAATAATATCTTTAATTAGAGTAGAATCTCCAATAGTCAAGAATACTTATAGTAATTTATAATTACAATCATAAATCTCAACATTTTACAGTATGTTTTTTCTGATATCATTCATTTTTTTCTCACAATTAAAAGAAGTTGATAGCAATGTACTCTTTTGAACTGTTATTAGTAGAATAGTGATTGAAAATCATGATTTGTGAGCCACTTTTTATTCATGGAGCTTCACTTATAAATCTGTAACTTTCTAATAAATTTTAATCAGTAACAAATTCCTCAATTATCAATTTGTACTTCTGCGAATTTAGTTGGTAGAGTTATTTTCTGATCAAATTTGTGGGTGAATTTCTAGTTTCAACTATCACATGCACGTAATTTTATTGTGATGATCTCTAATACTTTTTTGTGATTAAAGAGTAGCACTCCAAGGATCATCACACCATGCACCAATCATCAATTATTCTCTACAATTTCAAAACAAGAAAGTGTTTTGGTAGTAAAATCCTTTGTTCTTGATAGGGATAGAACAATGATGAGAAACACTTGAGCCATTACAGTGAGAAAATGGATACTGTGAGGTGAATTACATATGACAGTCACTAATAGACACACACTCTTTCTGCTGCTTCTAAATTGTAGCAGTGATAGATATGAAGAGCGATGATTATCAACATTTCTATTTTGATTCACTATGTGTCCTTAGTGTTTCTCTTGCCTCTAAAAAGCTTTGTCAAATTTGGTATTACCTTCTTTCTCTTCTTAATAGTAAAAGGACTGATAAGCCGAACTGCAGGTGAAGCATTCTTCTGAAACTTTGCTCCTCTTGCAGGTGTAATAGTGCCATTGAGTTTCATACTCTTTCTAGACATGGCTCTCTGGTAGTTCTTGGATGAACTCTTCTCTCGCTTTCTTGGCCAATTGTCAAACTCCTCACTACTCATTCTTCTTGAAAGCAATCTCTCTTTGGTGTAAACCTTCAGCTCTTGCTCCAGTTTTGTTTCCTTGAGTTCTCTCTGAGCTATTTTTGTTTCTATCAGTATTTCCTTCTCACTGGCCTTCAGAGCTTCAATCCATGCCTCAGCAGCTGCTACTTTTTTATCAGCAATTTCTTCTGCTGAGGCAGCATGATTTTTCAGATACTCGTACTCAAATTTTGAGATGGTAATCAAGGAACTATTCTGTGCTGTTAAAGCTCTTTCTCTCATGGTAGTTTCAGTAAGAGTTTTGAGCTTCTCCAGGGCTAGAGCTTCAGCAGCTTTGGCTACTTCTAGCTCTTGCATGACACCTTCCAATCTTTCCTCAGTCATGTCTATTTCAAACTCAACTTTCTGAATCTCTTCCTTGGTGGCAGTGACCTCTTGGCTTATATGCTCATTTTCCAGTTTTGCTTCTTCTGTTTCTGTCTTGAGTTTTTCAAGAGTATGAGACAGACTCGTGACTATGGATCTGGTTTTTTCCTCTGCAGCAGACACAGCTTCTAATTTAGACTTCGCTCTCAATATCTTTGAACTGAGAATTTGAACTGTTGAATCCACTTTCCCTTCGTTCTTCCTTAATCTATCTGTCTCAGCAGTGACATGCTTAAGCTCATTTCTAATCACATCCATAGAGGACATAAACTGAAAACCTTCTTCTTTAACCAAAGCTAATTCTTTCCTTGCTGCCTCCAATTCTTCTGTCACAGTCTGTAACACTATAGAGTCTTCTGATTCCTCCCATTTCCTGAAACTTTCTTCCAAGTGCTTCACACTTCCATCTCCTTGAACATTTTTCTCCATCTCTTTAGCTGACTTCAACTCATTCTGCAAGAGATCAACATCTGATATTGTTATAGCAAGTTTAGTTTCAAGCTCCTTTGACTCATCAATCTCTTCCATGGCATCCTTCAACTTTTTCCTTGTGCTTTCCAATTTGATTGAAAAACCATTTGCTTCCTGTTCTCTCCGGGCTTCAATATCTGCCAGTTCTCTCAAAGCCTCAATCCTGGCCAGTTCAGCAAGTACTTGTTCCTCATTGGCCTCAGCAATCTCCTTTCTGAGTTCTTCTGCAGTTGTTAAACACGAGAGCATCTTTGAGCTTGACGCTTCGATTTCCTTCTCTGCACGTGATTTTGCTTCCAATACAGAAGCCACATCAAGCTTAAGCTTGAACAATTCCTTTTTGAGATACTCCAACTCTCTCATGACTCGTGCATACTCATAATTCTCAGTCCTCTTTGCAACAACCATTGCCCCATGTTGGTCCTTCCCCTTCTTCTCTAGTCTCTCTACATCTCTCATTTGTGTTTTTGCATTGAAACTTGACTCCTCAATCATAAGAGAAAGATGTTTCACTGTCTTCTTTGCATTCGAAAGCTCAGATTCCGCATGTGCTTTTGCAGACTCTGCTGTCCATTTACTCTCTTTGTACCTTCCAATATCCCATCTTGCTCTTTGGAGTTCCCTTGTTCTTGAAGAGGGCTTCTGAGAATCATGTAAACAAAAAAAAAAATGAAGGAAAAAAATAAAGATTTGATTGAAGGACGCCTCAATAATTCACAAGGGTTGCTTCTGTTCTCTGGAGCTGAACATACCTTATCATCATAGAAGTTAACAGTAGCTTTAACTGATCCAACACTTCTGCTACCAAGCTCTGCACTATCCATCTGCTATTGCCAAGGTATCAGCAAATTTTTCCAACACTATATGCTTAATTCAGACACTCATAACTGTTCATTTTTAGTTTATCACAACGTACTAGTTTGAATTTAAGAAACACAAACTTAAAACAAGTTCTTTTCTGTTACCAAAACTAGGAGTCACTATGTGACATGTAAACAGTGATACAGAAAAAATATAACAAAGGAAGCAAGTCCATACCTGAGGCAGTGCTTGTTGGTTTGGTGAAAAACTAAAAAGTAAGGCAAATGTAGTTGTTGAGAACTGTGTGGCTCAAATGGCCAAAACAAAGAACGTAAGTAACAAGAAGAGGGAGGGAGTATCGATGACTGGCTGGCATTGGAATTGGACACATCGCTTCTTGTCCCTTTCTTATTTCTTTATAGATTTTTTCTGGTTACATTTTCATGTCCCAATTTTTTGTTTTTTATTGGGACCACGAACTTTTCATTTTTACTCTGTTATATCATAGTGGTAGTAACTTTCTGCTAGTAAAAAATGGAAAATTGTGCATTAACAAGAGTTTCGTTTAAGATCTTTACTAAGATCCCTATATTAAAGGCGTTGCATATGAAGAAAACACCGATCCGCAACAAAACAGTTTTAGTTTTTGTCATTGCTAAAGGATGTCCTTGTATCAATCAATCACTCACACACACAATTTCTAAAGTCGTTCCTTACTATATACTAAGCAATAGCGTATAAGCCTTGCCACAATAAATCATTGGCCAAGTATTGGCCACATCTTCAAATGCAACACCATCAAACTTGGTCAAAGATATTAATATTTTATGGTGGCATTTCCATCCAACACAAGACCTTTATCTTGAAATAAATTGGGAATCATATAAAACCCACATAGTGATAAGGACACCGATATAATACAATGTATATATATGAATGCATATATATTGTATATATATGTGTAATTCAAAATATAGGATGCGTGGACAAAGATTAAATCACTATGAATTATATAAATTCATAATCAAAATTTATATATTAAAAAGTTGTATACGAAGAAGGTTAGTCAAAATATAATAAAAAATGAATTTAATTTATCTATTTAAAATTTAAAAAATAAAAAGAAACATATATACATATATATATATAATTTAAATACTTTTGAATATATATAAAATTTTGGAATAAGTTTATAAATTTTAAGAAAATTATTGTCTTAGCCCTTTTTAAAATTACGTTAAAATGATCATATACTTAAAACAATATCTTTTAAATTAAACACTTAACCAATATATTGTATAAGTGTGTCAGTATCTAATAAGTCTCCAACACAAAACACGTCACTCAAAAGTGAGTGTAGAAATTTTTTTATTATAAAAGTTTAATAACGATAGTAAATATAAATCATGCTTTAAACTAAGTTTTATAAGAAAAAATTAATTATTCCTACTTTAACTAGAATTAAGCTAGTAGAAAGAAATTGAGTCAATGTTTTATCTAAAAAGGTTAATCAAACAGATAAAGTCTGAACCAGGTTTCTTTAACGTTAAAATTGGAAATATCAATCAATTTTATTTTGTTGATTTGTTAATTTTGATTTGTGCAAATAAACGAAGGAGAAAGGAGAAGCAATCTAAATAAAATCTCTTATAAAACCACATTGAAGTGAAACTTTTGAAGTTTAGAAATGAAGTTAAAAGATAAATTTTATGAGTAGATAGCTAACATAAAAAGAAAAATAAACACGTGAGATGTGAGCGCGGTAGCAGAGTGGTTGAAAGTTGAAAGAACGAGACGATCTGAGTGACAGTGTGGTGTTGAATTGAATGGCCTCAGATCAGAGAGTGAGCGATTGAGAGAGGGTTTTGATCTGAGGATTTGGAAGGAAGGGGAAAATGGACGTGGAAAGATCGTCACTGTGCAATTGCGTGGTGAACTTTCTGTTGGAGGAGAATTACGTTCTCACCGCATTCGAGCTTCTTCACGAGCTTCTCGACGACGGCCACGACGACCAGGCCATTCGCCTCAAACAATACTTCTCCGATCCCTCTCTCTTCCCTCCCGATCTCATCTCTCGCCTCAGCTCTCTCCGAGGTCATTTTTCTCTCTTTTCAATTTCCTCTTAAGTCAATTCTCTGAGCCACACACCTTCACTGCTCCAATTTGCGTTTACTAATTCTGCTGCTGTTAAACTATAGAATGGATGTATGTATGTATGTATGTGTATGCATGTATGAATGAATTGGTATGCTTATACTAGTGAGTGATATGTATTTTGTGCATTGTGCAGACGGAAATTTTTGAAAATTAGAATAGATCTTTAAAACCGAAAACGATAATGAATAGAAGAGAGTTTCAATTTGGAATGGAGGAAACAAAAGTAGAAGTTAAGAATGATTGCGGTCTTTTTTTGAGGGAGATTAGAATCATAAATTAAGTCATTCTCAAGTACATGTGAGATTAAGGTATGGATTAAAGTGATATATCAAATGGTCTAGGTCATTTTATGCAATATACACTTTTGTTCTCGTTGATATGGGCTTTGATTTTGTCTGTTGTGCAATCTATGGGGAGTTGAGCTCCTTAAGGCATATATATTCTAGCTATTACTTATGAGTAATGATGTATTGCCTTCTTTGTTTTCATTCTTGCAATGCAGTGGCTGATGCTCAAACTTTGCTGGAAGAGAAAGAAGCAGCAGTGGAAAAGTTGGCTATCAGTGATTATGAATTGCGTTTGGCTCAAGAAGACATTTTAAAGCTCAAGAGTGAATTGCAGAAGAAGGCAGAAAACCTTAATGAACTAAATGGTATTCTTCTTGTTTTTTCAAGATATTTTGATTATTTTTTTAATTTTTGTTGTTGGATTGGCCTTCAATGTCACACATTTCTTACATTAATATGTATATGATTGTGTTGAAGGCCTTATGACAGTTTATTGGCTTTTGACCATCTGTCACTAATAACTAGATTTGGCATGGGGAGAGTATTCAAGGAAGTTACTTAAAAAATTGTGTTCAAATTGTGTAAGAAATGGTAGTCTACATCCGAAAGGTTGTAGATGACTTGAGGAACAAATAATAGTGGGCTGGTGCAAGTTTTGGAAGAACAAAGGAAGTAACACAAGACAGAGTGACTTGTAGTTCCCCTACATGTATATCTGTTGCAAATAATACTGCTGCGTTGCTGAGTATCAGTTCTAGTTTAATCATGGTTAATATATTCCCAAAATCAATATTTTGCAGAAGCAAACCCAATTATAGTTGTTGACACCCACTATATTTTGTCTAATAATGCAATTTGGCTTTGTAGGGGGATATCTTACATGCTCCATCCAGCTCTTCTTTATTTATCCTCTTTTGGAAATTCTTCTTTTTATTAAAAATTAGTACAGCTTGGAATAGTTGAGATTTTCTCTTGTTGTAACTTCTTTACGCACATAACTCATGATAATTTATTCTTCCATGCTTTTACTTTTTGATGCAGCTGCAAAGTTAAGTGGAGATGTTTCAGTGAATGATGGGCAGAAAATTGAACAAAACAAGAAATCTTTCTTCACCGATTTGGGTCCATTAAAAGAAACAGAACGTCAAGATCTTAACTGTGCTGTAAAGGAGTATTTGCTTTTAGCTGGTTACCGTCTTACTGCAATGACGTTTTATGAAGAGGTTGGTACTTCTGTTTAAGCTTTTTTCTCCCTTTCTGTGATTTTATGATTTCCCCCAATATGTTTTTTCTTGTTATCTTTTTGTAGGAGTTTTGGACTTTTTTGTCCTTTACCTTTTTAGGTTTGCAATAGGGAAATAAAGTGGTTACACTGGCAGCAGCTGTAGTTGCTTCATTATGGACCATGAACCACTCAAATATAAAGTAGTTATTCACGGAATATTGGATAGTAGTATTATCAGAGGTGTCCGCCTCAACACTAAGATGAAGCAGTTTTTTGGGCTAGCACCGTAGATAGTGGTTGTTGAGGAGGCAGCCATGAGATACTATCTTATACTTGAGGTGGGATGAGGCATGAGGAATTAGTCTCGGTCACATCATGAATTAAAATGATGCTTCTACCCTAATTTTTTCTCATTAAATCTTAACCAACGGGTATAAAAATCAGAGGGGAGCAGTCTTATCCATATGCTATATAAGGGAAAGTAAAGAAACCCAAAGTAACTTGAAACAACTAGCTAGATGAATAACTGGTTGCAATTTCATTGAGATTTATGGGTCTCTTTTGTATTTCTACATTTCTTTCAGTTTTATTTTCTTTTACTGTACGATGCAATATTTTTCTCATTTTATCTCCTTTTCATTGAATGTCCTGCTTTCTCGGTTCTGTTTCCCACAAGAAACTAAAAAGGAAGCTAAAGGAGGTTTGTGTTCTTTTTTTGTGTTCCTTCATTTGTCCAACAATCATCCAACAGTTAATATTCCTTCAAGGACTTAATGGCAAAGGAGAGGAGAGATTTTGAATAATAATATAGGATTGATATTGTGCGTGTGTGTGGTATATGTACAAAGATCCTGTTGAATTTAGAGAGCGGAGCAGGAGAAAGAAAGAAGAAAATGTCTTATAGAGTACTCAGAATTTCTAATTATATGTGGTGGACATGTTTATGTAAAGTCAGTATGCCACATTTTGTTTGCCTGGGCAGTTCTTATGCTTAACCTTAGCACTATTTTGATCTGCTGTAACTGTTACTGTAGGTTACAGACCAGGATTTGGACAATTGGCACAACACACCGGCATCTGTACCTGATGCCTTACGTCATTATTATTATCACTATCTTTCATCAACATCCGAGGCTGCTGAGGTAATTTTTTTTGTCTTGATTGTATCAAAAATGTTTCTCATGTATACCACCTAAACTAGTGCTGAGATTTTAGTCAAGAAAGAACAGTGCTGAGAAATTGTCTGACATATTTTATGGCTTTGCACCGCTTGACTTCTTAATCTTAAGTTTTGTGGGTTTTACATCATGTACCATGAATTTGTAGGTTTTATATGTGCCTTTTACTTCTTCTATCATTATATTAGTTTGTGCTGATAATTGGTGTTTGAGTAATAGGGTTGGTATTATTAGTTTCTGGTTAAAATTAATATATGAGTCGGGCTTGTGTTTACAACTCATGTACTTATCTTGATTATCTGTCTGAGTTTCGAAACTATAATCCAACCTTCCAAATCTGTGGCTTCAAACATCACAGGGTTTTCTTTAATACATGAATTCTATATGTTATCTGTCATCAACCGACTATCCCAAATGCTGTTAGGTTTTCAGAGGTACATCAATGGTTGGAGTCACTTCTCAGCTAACTAGATGATTGATTTTCAAGTTGAATTGATCAGTCTATTTGGATTTTAAAATTATGGCCGAACATATTTGAAAATGTTGTATGCCGTTATCTACAGATCTTCCGGTGATGTTGATAGGAACTGAGTTTACTGTGGATTAATAGAGAAAACCTCAGAAAAGCACTCTGATTACGAGGCCAATATGAAGAAAGTATAGCAATTGATGATGAAAACAAAAATCAGAAGGAAAACTTCTCTTTCCTGCTGCAAAAATAGCCAACAAACATTTCCCCCTCTCCCATTTCTCCCTTCTTCCCTTATCACCCACAGCTACTAACTTTACCAACATGCTTCTTGCACCTAATGCCACATCCGCAAGTTTGTTTTAGCTAAAGTAAATCAATTTTTGGCCCTTACACGTTAGGAATGTCTAACAGATTTGTTTTATACTTATGACTTCTGAGGCTTGATAATCTGCTCTGTTTTTTTGTAGTCTCCTTTCTCGAAAAACTATTTCTGTAAAGACAAAAGTTTTTTATAGGAGGTACCTTTGCAGTAGAATTTAATTTAAGAATTCCTGCTCTTAGTAAGTGAAATTTATTTTCTTTATGTTTTGGAGGCATTGGTTGTTTTGAAATGATTTTTAGTTGTTCTTTTGAAGATTAAGGTAAATATTTTTACCATATTAATCCTATAATGTTCATTCCAAGTCACTGTTTCTGCTGAATCAAACATGGATGCTAATGCAGGAAAAATTTTCCCTACTTAGAGACAATGAAACATTGCTGAATGAAAATAAGAGGCTAAATCAAGAAAACGAGAACTTGTCGAAGAACAAAGATTTGGCGGATGTTCAAATAGTAACATTAACTAAGTCCTTGGATGCAATGCAGAAGGATCTTAAAGACAAAGAGAACCAGGTAATACCTTCTTATATTTAAAAGCTTACAAACAGTATCTATATTTTCAAATATAGATATTGATATACGAATTTAACTTTCAGGTGCAAGTTTTGAAACAATCCTTGGAGCACCAAAGAAAGGAACTCAATGATTGCAGAGCCGAGATCACTTCACTGAAAATGCATATTGAAGGGTCTAACCTGGGAAATAATCTAGTTGTCAGTGACCCTAATAATGTTCAATCTGAATCTCTGGAGAAGTATAAGGAAGAAATTAAGAAATTGCAGATGGAAAATGAATGGTTGAAGGAAAAAAATATAGAAGCTCCTGAATCTGGAAATTTTGTTGGTTCTGAAAATGGAAATTTGCAGACTGATGATAAAGCAATTGAGATTCAGGAAGACCGAGGAGTAATCTCTAACACTGTTGATGTGGATTTGGGTGTTGAACACAATGGAGAGGCTCAATCATCAGTTCTTCAGACTCTTAATCAGTATGCCGATAAACATGAGGATACATTGCCTGAGCTATTTCATCCTGTAGATACAAATAGTGTTGTTGAAAATATAAAAAACGTCTCGGAACAAAATGTTGGGCAACAAGCAGAGGATAGCAGCTTACTTGTAAAATCAGACAATGTGAATGATGAAACAATATCTGAAAGGACAGTAAGTTCATTGTACTCTTGACTTGGGGAAATCCTTAAACATCATTAATTGGTTTCATATTGCTTACCTTTTTGAATTAGTGAGCCTGAAAAAGTGATGTTAATTTTAAGTCAGGACTTAGGACGTGTTCTTGTTAAAAAGGGTGAACTAGAAGTACTGTTGCTGCTTTCAATTCCCAGTTTTATAGTTCCGCTGAAAATTATTAATATAAAAAATCTCTCCTCTTTATACAAAAAAAGCGTGGAAGAGTCAGGTCAGGATGACTACATTTTTATCGACAGAGGTCTTTGTCTACGTTATTATGTAATTTTATTATTTTATTCTTATATATGTTTGTGTTGTAACAGGGGTTAGGAACCATTCAGATACTTGCAGATGCTTTGCCTAAAATTGTTCCTTATGTCTTGATCAACCATCGAGAGGTTTGCTTCTCCATACCTTTATTTCATTTGTTCACTGTCCTATATTGGCTCAGTTTTCTTTGGTTGCAGGAGCTCCTTCCCCTAATAATGTGTGCAATCGAGCGTCACCCAGATAGCAGCACTCGAGATTCTTTGACCCACACATTGTTTAATTTAATAAAGCGTCCTGATGAACAACAGAGAAGAATAATAATGGATGTATGTTGTGATTTTTGCTTAACTTGTTCCAATGAATGATTTGGATTGCAACTTTGAATTTTCCTGTTGTTGTTTCAGGCATGTGTCAGCCTTGCAAAGAATGTTGGAGAGATGAGAACAGAAACAGAATTGCTTCCTCAGTGTTGGGAACAAGTATATTGTAGCCTCAATTTTCAACCTACTCTTTACCATTCTGATTTTGGAGCAAGGTTTTCAATTTGTTAAATCTTGTTATGATTTTTAGATCAGTCACACGTATGAGGAGCGTAGACTGCTTGTTGCTCAATCATGTGGAGAGCTTGCAGATTTTGTACGGCCAGAGATTCGAGATTCTCTTATTTTATCCATTGTACAGCAACTAATAGAAGATTCTGCCAGTGTAGTTCGTGAGGCTGCTGCTCGTAATCTGGCCATGCTTCTTCCACTTTTCCCAAACATGGATAAATATTTCAAGGTCAGCCTCACTATATTTGCTTCGAGGCAATCATGGAGAAGGTTTCTGACTTGAGACTTGGCTACAATGTAAGCTCTAGAACAGGTTGACAAGACATGGTCTAGGGAATGGAGCCTTTTATCATTACCATAATATGACAGTATTTTTTGAAAAAAAAAAAAGAATAATAATTATAATAAAGATTAAAAGTTGCTCCAAGTCTTTATTTTTTCTGTTGATAGGTGGAGGATATGATGTTTCAATTGGTGTGCGACCCATCAGGAGTGGTGGTGGAAACAGCTCTCAAGGAATTGGTTCCTGCCGTTTTGAAGTGGGGAAACAAATTAGATCATGTTTTGAGAGTTTTGCTTTCTCATGTTATAAACTCAGCCCTGGTATTTGTTTGACTTCGTACTGTCATTGCTCCCTTGTTACTTAGAATTTCATTCTTGATGAATACTATTTTTCTAAAGTAGAAATCATTGTCCCAATCTGCAGCGTTGCCCACCTCTTTCTGGGGTTGAAGGATCTGTTGAGTCAAATCTTCGTGTCTTGGGTGAAAGAGAACGCTGGAATATAGATGTTCTATTGAGAATGCTGACAGAATTACTTGCTTTGGTGCACAAGAAAGTAATTGAGACATGCCCCTTTTCATCCACTCTAGAAACGACCCAACCTGTGCTATCTACTGCTTTGCTTGAATTGTATGCTAGGTAAGCTTAGGAAGAATGGTTTATACCAACGGCCTATAGTCTTTATGTCACACCCTTACCATATGAGTGATTCATTTGGAAATCTATATGCTATTATGCCTTCTGCAGGACATGCCTAGCACATTTCCATGCACTGCTGCGGATAAGCTTTGTATGACTGCACTGTCTAAACTGTTACTGATCCTGAATTATTTCTATTTTTGTAGGGGGCAAGTTGAATGGGATGCCTTTGAATGGATCCATGTTGAGTGCTTTCCTAATTTGATACAGCTGGCTTGCCTGTTACCTCAGAAAGAAGATAATTTAAGAAGTCGAATTTCAAAGGTCACTTGCCTAACTTTTGAAGTTTTATAATTAATTATTTTGTAAGACTTCTGATCAAAGTTTGATTGTAGTTATTTCTGAGCTTTTACTTACATAACTCATTTGAATGCAGTTTCTGTTATTTGTTTCTGAAAGTTTTGGAGATTCCTACATGACATGCATAATGCTGCCAGTATTTTTAATAGCAGTCGGAAATGATGCCGATTTGACATTTTTACCTACATCCATCCATTCAAAAATTAAGGGTAATCGATAATTCAATATTTCTGTGATTTTTTGACATAATTACTATGTATTTGACTTTTCACTTGTAGCTTTGAGACCAAGATCTGCTGTTGCCGCTAGGCTCTCTACAATGTGTGTCCTTCCTCTTCTATTGGCTGGGGTTTTGGGTGCTCCAGGAAAACATGAACAATTAGCTGAATATTTGAGGAAGCTGCTACTTGAAGATAATTCCGTGCAGAATCCATCAACCAAGCACATTCCTGAGATTATTAATGCTATCCGCTTCATTTGGTATGATTTTAGCACCATAAACATTCTTAAAATTTATTGTATTGTTCTCCAATACTCATAATGAGCATTCTCTGTAATGCAGCATATATGAACAAAACCATGGTATGATTGTTAATATACTGTGGGAGATGGTTGTCAGCTCAAATGCGAGCATGAAAATAAATGCTGCTAAGCTACTGAAAGTTATTGTAAGCTTATTGTTTCCCTAATTCCTGGTTGCATCTCATACAAATTCCAAAACTAACACAGCGGCATTCATTCGTAGGTGCCACACATTGATGCAAAGGTTGCTTCAACACATGTTTTGCCTGCCCTGGTTACTCTTGGATCTGACCAAAACCTGAATGTTAAGTATGCTAGCATAGATGCAATGGGTGCTGTGGCTCAACACTTCAAAAATGAGATGGTAACCGTTACTAATATTTCTTCCTCGTTTCTGATTAAATTATGATGTTATGCTCATCATTTCAAATTGCTGATCAAATAAAATATCTTCCAGATTGTTGACAAGATCCGCGTTCAAATGGATGCTTTTCTTGAAGATGGTTCCCATGAAGCTACTATTGCTGTTATTCGCGCGTTGGTGGTTGCAGTACCACATACAACTGAAAGACTTAGAGATTATATCCTTAACATTGTTTCTAAATAAATTATGATGGGAAAAAGTGCTTGATGTCAACCATTGTCTCATTTACCTAGTTACTCGTATTTTGTTGGCTTTCAGATCTCTGAATTTTGCTGTTTCTCTTTAACTTGACACACATCTTTTGTCCAAGATTTCCCAACTTACAGCTATGCCAAATTCAGCCAGTGATTTGATGCGTCGACGGGAGCGAGCCAATGCATTTTGTGAGGCAATCCGAGCTCTGGATGCTACAGGTTTCATTTAAAAATTATTCTAATCTTGTGTCCAGAAACACTATTCAGCTATTTTTATTGTTCAAATAATGGTCTCAGATGCAGACTCATTTACACCCTTAAGCTAGCATACCATTTTTAATTTTCCATGAAAAATTTGTTTTTCTGATTCTTTACATTTCATTGCTTCTCCTGTAGATCTTCCTGCAAACAGTGTTCGAGATTACTTCCTGCCTGCTATACAGAATCTCTTGAAAGACCCAGATGCACTGGATCCAGCGCACAAAGAAGCCCTTGAAATTATTATGAAGGAAAGATCAGGAGGAACTTTTGAGACTATTAGTAAGGTGATGGGGGCTCATATTGGTCTTCCATCATCAGTCACCAGCTTCTTTGGTGAGGGTGGGTTGCTCGGAAAGAAAGAAACGGCAGAGCATTCATCGGAAGCTACCTTGTCTCCCAAAGCAGCTTCTCCATCGCCAGTAGAAGACACTAGATTCAAGCGGATCATGATGGGAAATTTCAGCGAGATGCTTCGTGGCAAGGCAAAAGCCCCAGAGGAAGGTCACAAACAATAAGATGTATTTCTGCATTGTCGTTCAGGCACATCTGGTCAAGGTCACTGTTGTTTCCCATATTTACAAACAACAACGAAGAAGATTGACCACTGTTGTTTCCTAAAGCTTATAGTCATTTTTATATATTAAAAAAAAATATTTTCCAGTCTTTACAGTGATTTTTCTTTAGATAGAAGAGGAAAATATAAATAAGTGTTTTACTGCAGGTTTGTGGTATTTTTGCTGTGTAATAATATATTATGAATTTACTAGGCCATATGTCGGGGACAGGAGAGGAGAGATTTGAATGAGTAGCACGGTAGATTTGTGAATTATATAATGAATTATCTTATGACTTATGTTTGATTTTTGTGCTGATATTTTATGGATTGGGAGACAACTCTTAATTTCTTATATGGATAGAGAAAGAACATTCTAAGAACTCAACTGGTTCTCTCTGGTATTGTTGATGTTAATCCAGAAGTTTAGAAACAATTTCATTCTAGTTTCTTTCTGTTGTACCACATTGTGGTTAGAAGAACTTGTAACTCTCGTCGCAAAGCTGATCCTAATGATAATTTAGGTTTGGATTTGGTAATGTGATTTGCCTTCGGTTCAGCCTCCAAATCAATCAAGGAAGAAAAAGAAAACATATGAATTATCTATGCTATTAAATTAAAAAATACATAATTTAGCGAAATTTGATTATTTTGTAATGAACAATTTTACCCTTTAATAAATTAAAAATAATTTATTTATGTAGTGAAACAAATATTTGAATAACTTTTTTATTTAAAAAACTAAATAATTGATATTTTTTAAAATAGTAGTTGGATAATTTTCAATACTATTTTTTTTTAATTATATATATGTATTAAATTATATCATATTTCTTTTTCAATAATTATTCATAAAAACAATAAAATTTTATAGAAATTATAAAATTGTGTGTAGTGTGTGTGTGATGTGTGTGTGTGTATATATATATATATATATATAATAAAATTGTGAATACACATTCTTCATAACAATGAGAATGAAAAAAAAAAATATCATTTCAAATGGTATAAAAATGTAACTAAAATGTTAATTAAGCCTATAAATTAAGATAATTACTTTTAAGATTGGACAATATTTGCAAGGATTTATAGTATATTTAAGTCAAACATTTTGTATTAGTTCTAAATTGTGTAAGGATGAAAAGAAAGACTAGTATTTTTCATACTGTATATATTTTAATTTATTATAATTATTAACTCAAAAAGTTAAAACATATTTTATTATTTTTATCCTTAGCGATAAAATCTTTGTTTTATGATATATTTTATAATTATTAAGTATTATATCAAATTAAGATAGGAAAAAATAAAGTATCAGCTCTAAGTGAAAGAGTTCAGTTAGTAAAAATACAATATTAAAAGCAAATTATTGAATGAAAAACTTAAAAATATTATAATCACCTTATTTGTATTAAAACAAAATATATATTACTTAATTAAATTATGTGTTTAAAAAATATAATCATTTCAATTTGAAATATTTTTTTTACTTTAATTATATTAATTAGTATTTTTCCTTTTTAGATTTGATCTAACCATAGTTAGTAATAAAAATTACAAAAAAACTGTTTGAAAATAATAGAAATAAAACTAAGCAAATACCTTTATATTTTTAATGATTAAAACATATTTAAATCTAGAAGTTTATTTAAAATTGAGTTAAGCAAAATTCATATTAAAATTAATTTTGAAACACAGGTAGCTTTTACAGTAAAGTGTGAGGTATACTAAGCAACTTATATTTTTGTCCTCAAGATTGTAGTCGCACCTCACCGACAACCACAACATATTATTACTACTGATGATTTTCAAAAGTAGTATTTTCCTTTTCTTATCTTATTTATTTTATTGTGTTTTTATCACTTTGTTCTCCATCAACATTACTGAAGGGATCTTTGCAGGCTATTAAAAGTTAAGGAGAATAAGAAACTAAGAGGAAGGAGGAGAAGAAATAATTGAATGAAAAAAGAAAAATTCTAATTGTTAAAGAATAAGTCGTTAATCGTCTCTTTCATTCTTCCTTTCTTCTCAAAAACTTTTAATCTCTTTCTTTTCAAAAATTGTTCCTTTCTGAAACTTTCCTTTGTACATACAGGAAAGATTCTTTTTCCATTTCATATATTCTTACATCCTTTCAATTTTACTTTCCTAATAACACAAAGAACAAAAGATGAGGGAAATTACTTTTATCACATTATTATTTAATCGTTTATTCACTTCTAAAATTTTATAATTCTTTTATATTTTATTCATGGATTTATTTATATTTCATTTAAAGTTTGGCTTATTAATTTTTTACTTATAATATTTATTATAATATTTATATATTTTTCTTTGTCTTATAAATAAATATGTTTATATTTTACTCACTAATATATACCAAATTGAAAAAATAATTTTTTTAGAAAATTACAGGTGTCCACATGGCACACATATTTATGCATACATTATTATGGTTGATTAAAAATAAAGTTGAATAGCTTTGTAGGCACCACAGTGTATCTGGTAACTAATGCTAACAGCAACAACTAAC
>Ga0099824_1002302_pt1 | contig 27856 bp, 12 predicted proteins | sample SiratrowhiteBW_FD_76837 | JGI IMG/M metagenome (GOLD analysis project Ga0099824, IMG submission 76837) | Root nodule microbial communities of legume samples collected from California, USA - Siratro white BW | ecosystem: Host-associated > Plants > Roots > Nodule | place: USA: California...
AAATAAACTATAAACTTTTTGTGTATATATAATATAAAAAAAATATTTATATAATAAATATATATATATATATATATATATATATATATATATATATATATATATATATAGCTTAACAATGTTGTCAAGAACTGTAAACTCACTGCCAAGCTTCTATTAGCAGTGGGCTCTTAAAGTTGTTATAAATTTTCTCAATTTGTACTAGCAAAGTTGTTATTTCTTTGCATGATTCTAACTGCACTTCTAGAGACTATTAACATATCTTCTTTTTTATATAAAAGTAATTCATGTTCAGTCATCTCAAATATATATTGCATTTTCATTTTGAACTTGATAAATTACTTCCCATCACAAGCATATCATCAACATAAAGTGTACACGTTACAAAACACAATCATTTGTTTCAAATACAAATACAGAGTAGTTTCATCGTTCCACTAGGGCTCGCCCTCACAATAGGTAACTAAAACAGAGAAATAAGGAGCAGAAAGTGTAACAATAGCAGAGGAAAAATCAATCACAGACCTGTTTAAATTTCAAAGGCAAACTCTCGCAGATCTAACATATCCAGGGTGGATTAGGAATCTGAAATCAATCAAACTATAGTGCATTCTAAGAGAATTTGTCTTTCGCAAATATGCTAGCTTAATTGTTTTAACTGAAACAAAAAACTATTCACAACTAAAGGCTAGATCCAAAAATTTCCTTTAATTTTCATCACATCAACAAAAACAACAAAGTCTTATCCCAATAGGTGTCTAATTTCCATTACATCAAATCACAATAATGAAATTCTACAATGATTAAACACGTGCTATTGTAAATAATGAAAGTTTATATAAGATGCTTCCACCATCTGCTGGGATTGCAATCACTTCGACTAGTACTTTAACTATTTTCAAGCTATAAATTCTAATGTCATTTGAATTTATCTTTTATATTTAAACTTAATGTTGCTAGGAAGAGGCATTAAGAGAACAAAAGATGAAACTAGATTCAAACCTTAAATGAAGATGTAGATGTGGAAGATATTTTAAGTGTTTTAACTTTGATTGTACGTGTTTATGATACCTTCACACAAGATATTCCCAACACACAATTTATATTAAAGTTAATTAAAAGAAACTGTTTTTGAAAAGCTAAAAACATAATAAAAAAAGTTCTATGACTATGTTAATCATATTATTTTTTTAGTTAACCAATTAAAACAAATATCAGAGTTATGTATTTTCAATGTTGTCATAAATAAATAGTTGAAATTCTTGCATAATCAATTAACTTATAGTTTTCTGAATTAAATAAAAAGTTAAAATAATTGATAAAAACATAAATTGTTGTAATGTATTTCAATTAGCATTTTAGGAACTCTATAATAGAATGTTGGTCTCTCTCCTTTATACAATAATTAGTATTGTGAAAAATGAATTATGAGTTACTGGATGGTGTCTAAGTATATATCCCCTTGAATTAATTTGTTGTTCCAAGGATAATATCCTACTGAATTGATCAAGGATTGATCTTGTAGCCTTTTGTTTTCTGGTGTTTGTGTTGCATGTGTAAGAATTTCAATTATTCTAAAAGGCAGGATGTAGGATCATCTTTATATGAAGGAGTATAAATGGCATGTCTAATCTTACCCTTTCCTTCTTGATTCCCAAATTAATTGTATTTAGTGTTTCAAATTAAAACAATTTGTAAAGTTCTTGAAGAAAGGATAATCTTTTTAAAATTTTTAAAACCAATTACTCTCCTTCTTGGTTTAGCTAAGACTCATTCTCTCTTCTAACCCAAACAAACAATCACAGAATCTAAAACCATACGGCATTATGGACAAGAAAAATCTAAAACCATATGGCATTATGGACAAGAAAAAATGATGTATTAACTCTCTGCAACTCATAATTTACAACAATGCCTTTGGTCAGATAGCATTCCATGTCTGAAATCATCTATTATGATACTGTCAAACTAACTATACAGAACCTACAAAGATCAACACGAAAGCTTTCACCTGTTTTCTTCTACTTTGGGACGTAGTAGAAGAAATAGTGTAGGAAATATATTCTGCAGGAAAGATACTCTTGCTATAAATTAGAAGGCAACATATGTTGAAAAAAGATATTGAAAAGTAATGGCCTCCGTTTTCATCTTAGAAAACGCCTCATAACTAACAAATAAGAATGCCGACTCACATCAAATAAAAGATTTGCAAAAATGGGACTAGAATGGCAACTTTCTATCAGAACTTAAGGAAAGCAGTTTTATCTGTTCAAAGTTTCTAACTGAACTTCCATTCTCGCAGAAGGTAGTAACTCTTTATCTGCAGTTGTTCTGGTTGGACTCAAGAGATCAAGTGAATCATCTTCCTCAAGATTACCAAGCACCCAATTGCTTCTTTCAAATAACTGTCGCCTCATTCGCTGCCTTTCATGGTATTCCAAATAAATAACAACCAATGAACACTTACGAGCCAAATTACCAAAGCCCAACTGAGTCCATGGACATTTTCCACATCATATCAGTCTCTAGATGCTTCAAACCAGTAAAAAGTGCGGCAATGCCAACAACATTGGCACATCTACGAACAGTTGCGTGGAAATATTCCCAAATCTTGAAGGGTGTCTGCTCCAGCCAAATACAGTAGATTTAAAATCATAGAGAATGAAGTGAAAAGATCCTGTTTTATGATTGATCACAAAAGACAATCTTGCCACCTTTGTAACACAAACCCTGTTCTCCAACATCATCAACGACCTTGCCATAGCTATACTTCAAAGGCATTTTCCCCAAGACCCTATGAAACTCCCCAATGCACCATCCTCTCCTCTTCCTATGCTCCCCTTTCCTACTACTCAACCCCACCCTCACCCCTTCCTCCCCATCATTTCTCGCGTCCCCGTAATCCATCACTCTCTTCGCCCCAACCAGTACGGGACCCACCTGCGCCTCCTCCGCCACCACAAAGTTCATCAACAAATCCTCACAGTTCCGCACCGAGTCCACCATCCCCCGCACGCGCTCCATGCGGGCCCCACCCGCGCACGTGTACAGGAACAGGTACCGAGCTCTCAGAAGCATGAATTTTGTGAGCACGATGGAGAACCGGTCCGGGTGGACCGTGTAGACCCACTCCCTCCGGTTCAGATCGAGGTCATGGGAGCGCGCGAAGAGTCCCACCAGCCGGTTAGGGTTTTTCTCCCACACGCGAAACGCGAATTCCAACGACTTTGAGTCCACCTCCACGTCGTCGTCACAGATCAAAACGCAGTCAGTGGAGATGTGGCTAGGGCGCGGCAGGAAACGGTTGTTGAGGCTGGCGGAGGGCTGGGGGAGAAGCGAGATGGGCGCGGAGGAAGAGGAAAGGGAGAGGTTGCGGGCCAGTTGGCGAAGAACACTTGGCGCTGTGGAGGGATTTCCCCAGAGGACGAGCACGGAGGAGACAATGGGGGAGAGGGAGTAGGCGACGGCCAGGGAATGGAGGAGGGGGATGCGCGACTCCGAGAAGCCGTTCATCAGAACGGTCACTTGGTCGCGACGGAGGACCTGCTGATTCTGATTCCGTGCGGCGGCGCATTCGTGAGGGTCTGCGGATTTTGCGATCGAAACCACGCCGAATAGGGCGGCGAGGAGGATGGCCGTAGCTGCCGGAGAGGCCATTTTTGTGGCAGTGTGTTGAATTTGGTGAGTGGTGTTTTGTTGAAGTGGGTTGATGTTGGGTCACAAAGCATTTTGAATTCAATTTTAAGAGAGTGCGATGAATATAATTCAGTTCTAATACCGAAATTGGGATTGTTTATATTTTATTCATTGTGTCTTACAAATCAAGGGCACATGGTGCTTTAAGGATGAAGACAAGATTATGAAAATTTCCACTCCATGGTTTCTCATATATTTTTAGGCATGTTTAAGGAAACTTGAGAATAAATTGGAAATATGATTCAACTAAGAAAAATGGAACATCTTAGGGAGTTTGCACACCCGACAATCACGAATAATTATGATGTGAATTCTTTAATTTTTTTGGTATTTGATGTAATAATTATGTATTAATTATTTACTTTATAATGTTTTTTTTTTCAAATAAATGAGGTTGGTCACTCAGTTTGTATAGATAAAGTGTTTCAACAAACATATGAAAAGGTGATGTTAAATTCATCAAATTTGAGGGGATACGTATGAGTTTTTTTGTCTTGTTCGGACAAGGAAGATTTTGAGAATAAATATTTTGAAGCATAGACAATGTACTCTCCTAAACCATATTAGGAGAAAAGATTTAGAAACCAAAATAGGTCAGAGGGTGTAGGTAGGAGGTATTAAAAATGAGTTTATGAAGTCAGATAGGTCGATTCCCATCATGATTACGTTAAATAAGCATGTTTTATTCAACTGACAACAAGAGATTAACTAATTTAAACGACAATTGGCAATCAGTTAGTAGCATATTCAACAGTAACAACTGCATAATGTTTTTTTTAACAACCACATATTTACCACAAACAAAATCAAGAGTGAAGAGGTAAAGGCGATGAGCAACAACATGATTTGCCTAATGGTACAGTGATGGTTAGTACGATGGGAAATTTCCATTATACATTGCTTTGATTGAATCTTTTTTCATTAAGACTAGGTTTTATTATTTTTGGAAATATATACTTCTCTAAACGTAGATATAATATATACTTCTTTAAACTTGTATTATTAATGAATTATTAATACTTAATATGGTTTTATTTATTTCAGTGTGAATTAATGTATCTAAATATATATATATATTATAAAAATTTAAAATATGCATATGAATCCCGTACATAATTATATATAAATTTATTATACATAATTATTATACAAAATTACATATGAAAGTTGTTTATGAATATTATCATATGAAGTTATTTATGATTTTACAAATTTATAGATAATATTTACTTACGAACAATTTTTTTATAATTTTTTTAGGTAATTCATAAATAACTTAGTTTTATCTTTGAATTTGTTGTATTACCTACATCAGTAAATAATATCAATTTTTTCAATAAGAAATTTTGACACACAACTAAAAATATATTTTGTTAGGATTAGTTTTTACACAAACATTTGTATTTATTTTTAATTTTCATTTAACAAAATTGTAGACATGACATACATAGGAAAAAGAGAAAAGAGAATAAAGTAAATGACAGCATAATATATAATAAATATGCATGTCATTCCTTTACTCCAAACATTTTATTAACAATTATTACATTCTTTTTTATTTTTTGGAAAATTTAATAAGATAATGTAGTGCAATTGAAATTCTATATAAATGACACTACTTTTTATTTTTTTTAGATAAAAGTTATGTATAGATGACACAAATTATCTCTTTAATGTATTTTTTTAAAAAAAAATAGAAGTATTGCTTTTAAAACATAACTTTTTTTTATTAAAATAGAAGAAGAGAAGTCACAATTAATATATACTACTTTTATTAAAAATAAATAAAGAATATGTGTTATTTCAAACACAACTTTTGACAACAAATAAATGCTAAATACTACACAAAAATTAATTATTATTTTTAACAACTATTATTATACAAATTCAAAACATAACTTAAAATTGTATTTGTGAATGACAACTTTTTTAAAATAAAGTTGTGTATCTGAATGACAACTTGCTCACTAGTGTAAAAACTACACATTCTAGTATTTTCCTTAAAAAATTGACACTTTTTTAAATTGTTCTCATTTTTAATGCAATCACTTTTACTCTTAATTCTTTTTACCTTTTTATTTTTTTACAAAGGTCAAATAGATTAATGATATTCACATATCACTTTATTAATTTTTTCTCATGTCTCAATGCAATCACTTCTAGTCTTAATTTTTTCTATCTCATTCTTTATTTACAAAGTTGAAATAGATTTATGACATTCACATATCACTTTTGCAAATACAAATATAGAGTGCATGAAAAAGAATGTGCACAAATTATTGAAAAAACCGAGTATAAAATAAGCCTTCCTAATTTACATTGGCAATATCAACTAAATTAAAAAATTTTCCCCAATTTTATCAGAGATATATATAAATGATAATATAATATAACTAAAAAAATGAGTTGTATTTTCACAAGAAAATGAGAAAAAATGATGAAAGAAATGTCATCACCACATAGCTATCTTCTACGAATCCATTTCTAGAGAATGCGTGGATTGAGTGGTGATAGAAACCTGCCAAACCTTAATCTCTCCATCAAGAGTTCCACTGAAAACTGAAACGGTGTTATTAGTTGAAGGTTCATCATTCTCCAGAATGGCCGCCAAGGATTTCACCGGTTTCCGGTGACCGTCGAGGACGGCAAGACATCCAAACCGTCCATCAGAAGCGCGCTTCCAAATCCTGACCGTCCGATCTGCCGACCCACTGAGGAGCAAATCAGAGACATTGACCAAGCACAGTATCGGCTTCTGGTGCCCCCTGAGAGCCCCACTCACCACCATGTGGTTCGCACTGTCCTCCCTCTCCCACACCAATATGGAACGGTCACAGGCTCCCGAGAACAGCACCGAAGCGTCGTCGTTTAGGGCCAAAGCGTTCACCGCAGACTTATGCTTCTCCAACGTGGCCACCAGCACGTGCCGCTTCTCCCCCGCGGGTCTCGCCCACACGCGTATTTTCTTATCCGCTGATCCGGTGTACACGGTCCCATCCAAGGACACTGCGATCGCGTTCACCGCGTCCTCGTGCGCCTTCACGGACTCCACGCACCGGAAATCCGAGAGCCGCCATATCTTTAAAGTTCTGTCCCACGAAACGGAGTAGATAGAGCCGTTAGTAACGGCGAGCCCCGTGACGGCGTCTGCATGTTCGATCCAGAGCCGTTTGTTATGGCGGCGGACGGTTATGTAGTTCTTCGGGAGGAGGAAACGGTGGAGACGGTCTTTGACGGTGGGGAGAGTGGTGAAGACGCGGTGGTGGGTCTTGTGGTTTTGCCAGACTCGGATCTTGGAGTCCTGGTGGGTGGTGAGGACGAGGTTGTCGGAGAAGGTGATGGCTTTGGTGGAGTTGGAGGTGGGTTGGGTGTTGAAGGTGTGGAGGGTGGTGCAGGTGTGGCGGTCGTAGACGTTGATTTCGTGGTCCGTTGCGGCGTAGAGGAGGTTGTCGGTGACGGCAAGGGAGGTGACGGGGCGAGAGGGGTGCGGGGTGAGAGAGTGGAGGCAGTGGTGGGAGACGGAGAAGGTGAGGGTTTGGTTTTGGAGAGAGGGAACGGATGGGAGGGTTTGTATGGAGAGGTTGGATTCGAGAGAGGAAGTGGTGGTGTTGGAGATGGCGGAAGAGGGTGCTTCGGAAACGGAGGAGGAGGTTGTCGAGGTGTCATATGCATGTTGCTTTTGTTTAAGGAGTGAGATTGTGGAGTTGTGGGTGGCGGTGGCGCTGGAGGAGGAAGAGCATGTGTGTAGCCATGACTGGATTCGCATGGTTTCAAAGGAAGAAGATGAAGAAGTAGCGAGAGATGAATTGCGGAAGGGAAAGGTTGGGTTAAGAGGGTGTTATGGAAGCAGAAGGGAAGAAGAGAAAGATAGTTCGATGAGTTCGAGGTTGTTATGCGACGGAGGAAGGTATCTATGTTTTTTATTGCATGTCGTATAATGTGTATTGAGAGTTTGGGACCGAGGAAGCATTCACTGTATGCCGGAGCATCAACCAGAAAACGCCAAAATTGTTCCATTCAATGTTTCTCTTTTTTTGTCCTTTTCTTCTTCTATTGGTTCGAAAGCTTTCTATCTCTCTCGTCTTTCTTTGCTGATATCACGAGAAAATTATGATTAACATGCCATCAATCTCAATCAAAAGAGAAATAAAATAAAAAGAAAGTGAGATAATTATTAAATAAAAAGAAAAAAAAAGTGGGACTCACATTGTTCTTTTCTTGTTTTCCTTTCCTTCCCTTTTCCTTTTCATTTCTTCCAAAAAAATATTGTTTGGTTTTTTTATTTTAAGAAGGCCCTCTCTGTGTTGGGAACTCAGTAGACAGAGAGTGTAGAACACTGTGGGCGTCTTGACTTGGTTGGATGGGGTTGCCAAAGTCCAAGTTGGCTATATTTTACACTTTGCACACATGCAGTCGTCGTGTAGATACAGTCTAGGCAGGAGTATTCACACTCAACAATATGCAATTTTTTATAAAAAAATAAAATAAACAAAGACAGCTTTTTGTGGTTTTGTTCTTGTTCTTGGTTTCAGCAGCGAGGCTAGCTGTATTCATTTAATGAAACAATGGTCACATTTTGGTTATACTAAACCGCCGATGGAAGTTTCCCTTTTCAAATTAATTAACGAGTAGGGCTGGATAAAATTAATGAATTCAACTCAATTAAATTAAATATTAAAAGTGATTCTATGATTAAATTATAAATTCATTTTAGGATATAATAATTAATTCAGTTACAATCTACTCAACTCAGATACAGCATATATGAAAATTTTTCTCTGTTTCATTTCATCACAAACAGATTTTACTTCGATAAGAGGCTCGTATATTAATTATCACAATCTTACTTTTTCTAGAAAACAATTGAAAATTGCAATACTATTGTCATAGTCATCACTGTTGAAAGAGTATAAAATTTGTTGGAAAAATTAAAATAATCAAACTTGTATACATTTGGATTTATGGGAGTATAAGGAGGCAAATCAAGTGGTTCGCATGTTTCTGTTACATTTGGTGTTAGTCTCTAAAATCAATTAGTCAAAAAATTCTTTAAAATCAAACACTTGGATTTTTTACATAGTTCATGATTTTATATTAAAAGTCTGTACTTATTGCTTCACGGAAAAAATAACCATTGAAAAAGTCATTAATGCATTTGTTGGCTTTTTTTTTATAAAGAAGTAGATGTCTTTTAAACGTAACCCTAACTTTAATTAAATTAGTCTTTTTTATAAATTATAATTATTCTTTTACTATAGGTTTCAATCATATTTTATCTTTTTTCATTTGTATAATTTTAAAATGATAATTATATAAAAAATTATCATACATATAAATTTATAATTAAATGGTACTTTTTACTATGGGAATATATCTTATTTATTCATTTATAAAACTTGAACCAGTTAAAATAATCTCGTGACCGATTCAGGTCAGAGAAAACAATGGGCCGAGCCCGGTACGCTGTAGTCTACTTGCAGGCCTAAGAGTTGGGCCATATAGTAACCACGAGCCCAAGAAATCCGTGGATCACGAAATCATTCCCGTTCCATGTTAAACGCAGAAGAAGAAGCTTAAAAGGGAAAAATAGCATAGCAGAGATTTGAAACTAAATCGAAACAGAGAAGAAAAAGAAGAAAGATGGTGAGAGTGGCATCGTACTTCGCGATGACGCTGGGTGCTTTCGTGTTCTGGCAGTCCATGGACAAAGTCCATGTCTGGATCGCTCTCCATCAAGACGAAAAGGTTCTTTCCCTTTTTTTTGCTTCTTCATTTTATTCTTCATCTTTCTCTCAATTCCCTCCTCCAATCTCACTCTTCGCCAAAGGAAACCCTAGATATAATCAAACAAATCATTATTATAGTTATAATTTCATACCTAGCTAAGTTTAATTTTAATTTTATTTTAGGATTTCATTTCTTATATACATTGTTGTGTCCTATATGCTGTACCGTGTTTGTATTCTCGCATTCTAATGAAACGCGCATTATTTTATGGTGCGCCAAAGTTCGTGGACTTGTGCAACTCTTAATTTGTTTTTGCTTTCTTGACCCTCTTCCCGAATCATAATATGTTTCAGCAAGAGAGATTGGAGAAGGAAGCGGAGATCAGAAGGGTTAGAGAAGAGTTATTGCAGCAGCAGGCCAAACAGAAGGATTCTCTTGAATGAATTCGAATATGCTGTAATTTTGCTGCCTTTTGCTTTGTAATTTCCTTCCAATGCTATATGTTGTGCTCAAATAAAATACGGTACTCCCTAGCACTTCAAATTTAATTGCGTGGATTTCTAATGTATTCCTTTGCACACGCATTTGTCTCATAAAATGCTACGCGTGTTAGTAATTGTTGGAACATTTTTAAGCCTTTCCATGGATTGTTTCGGTCATACTTGAACCTTTATTCTTCTTTGAAAGTATGAGTTTTGGAATTCAACCGAGTATTGGATCATATTATTAACTGACTGAAATAAAAGTCTCTAAACTCTCTAGTTTGTCCATCTGACCGTGGTGCATAAATCATTTGCTGCTGGTGCTTCTCCTGAATTGTGAATGTGTTCTTACCTGTTCGGCAATTCCCTCTTTGTCTGTGGTTGATTCTGATATACAGGTATAATTGGACAGACTGGCCTGCTGAAAAATAAGTTGTAGAGTGGAGAATTAGTATCAAACCATTTTCTGCAGCCCTTCCTTTGATCTCTTTTTCATACTTCTCACTTACAGAATTAAGGTTAAATTGAGCGATAGAGGAATTGTGAAGTGGCAATAGTAACTGGAATAAGAAAGTGTCAAAAATGCTTTACATGCTTAACTCTTCCCAAGGTCTTGACAATATTGCAATTCTAGGCATAGTACTTGGCGTTCTTGTTGTTTTTTGCTGTCTAGATCGAATATTTTAAACAGAATAGTATGGTGCCACCATTGTGCTATGGCATAGCATTACAGCTGCCAGTCACTATGGGGAACATCTAGCATCGCATGCATAGATAGTGACTGAATTGAAGTAGATAGCACTGCTTTACCAAAAAGTGGCAAAATCAGTTTTGGGGTTACTTTTATGATTTCACATTCTCTTTTTCAGAACCCTTAATTTAGACAAAACCCAGTAGCTCATGTTCATCAATCTGTGGCCCTTGTGTTTTCTTTCACTCTTCAAGTCAGCCATGCACTTTCTGGCCCAAGTAAGCACTTGGGTTTGTGTTTTCCTATCTGTTCTTGCCTGCCTCTGTTGAAACTTTGCTGGCTGTTCTGTCCTTCCTGTGCCCTTCTCAGAGAACCTTGTGGTATGAGTAATTGCCCCATCATTGTTATTGTCTTTAGTACTTCTTACGGAAGTGAGCATAGTAGATGTTGATGACTCTTGCTACTAGTCAGTTATGCATTACATTTGTGGTGATTGTGTGCTTAAGCTATTGACTTTTGATTATTAATGATGAACATGCCTTTCATTTTAATTGATTTTTCTTTTTTCTTTTTTTTTAAATTTTGAGCATTAATATCAGTTTACTGTGCAGTACAAATTATTTGCTTGTATCTATTAGCCATCCTTTTATTCACGTGCCAGTTATGGCGTTTTTGGGGTTCACTGCTCCTGGTTACTATGGGGATGGGCTGCTACAAAAAGGCTCTGTAGTACTCTCAACAGCTAAATGTTTTAAATTCAATCCAACGCCTGTATTGTTATGTTTGTTTCATGTTGCAATTTGATTGTACTAAGTTGTTACTTGTACATAAGAACTAGAGTAGGAAATCAATTCCTGTCTGTGGTATATGTAGTCATAAGCTGATTGACTAGTCTGATTTCTATTAAAGGTCAGTGTTGTTAAGGTAAGTTAACTGCATTTAAATCATTTATGTAATTGGTATCTTTTGTGGATTTTACTATTGCATGGTGTCACATATTTGTTATGGATATTCCTAGTTTCTGTGGAACAAGTAAAAATAGGATAATAGGTTGAGATTTCTGGACAGGTTCTATTAACATTTTGCCACAGAATATTTCAATCTTTCCCCTTACTAGTCATCAGTGATAGAGGTAACACTCTCAATCTTTCGTCGTATGGTATATGGCAACTATCTAGTGCTATGATACAATATAATGGATTGCTGATGTCTATAGTGATGTGTTAGTACTGAGAGTTTGTACTCTTTCCCTCAACAAGTGAAATATTTTAGTGGTGTTGTTGTCTAGTAGTATATGGCAACTACCTAGTCCAATGGTGTGATGTAATGGATGGCCGATGTATATTGTCCATGTGTATTGTGGTACTGAGAATATTTACACTTCAACCCCCTATAGTGCTGGTTATCAATGCGAAAGGCTATGACCTTTTCCAAACGTTAAAGGAAATACTCAAGTACGCAGGTTTCTGATTTCTGGCCCCTGGCTCTTCTTTTTCTCTACGTGGTTTATATCCACTTAGTTGCATAAGGCATATAAAATACTCTGATTTCTAGTTATTGGTGCTTTTGTTGCTAGGTCCTTTAATTGTTGTAATTGATCAGGAAGGGTTAATTCCCTAGAACTTGATTAATGCTGTGCTATACTGTACAAATCATGTCATACACGAGTTAGTTGTAGTTTAGTTTATTTTTTTCCCTGGGTGAGAGGGGTAAAAAAATATGAAAAAAGAAGAGCGATAAAGTTATAAATGTAGTAACTAGTAAGTGGATGACATGATTATGGTTTACCTTTCATGAATTATATGAAATAAACGCGGGTGAAAAAGGAATGGAAGAGAAAATGAGTGGATAATATAATTGATTATGGTTTACCTTTCATGAATTGTTCACGAAATGGACAATGTTGAGAAATTACCAGTTTCATGGAGGCGGTGGGTTATTTCTTTAAATTTCCAATAATGCTCTAAAACACTTTCTTAACCTTTTGCATTTCTTATCATTGACTTTATTTCTCCCGTTCATCGCTCTTGTATTCATCAGTATCAATGATGAACAAATCCCTTTGATTATGTGAATTGCACTTGCAAATTGTATTGCATACAGACTTAGTGTCTGCCCCGTCAAATGACATTCTGCAACTAGTAATTAATTTATTTTCAAACCAACTCATTTATTATCCATTATCTGATTGCTCAATCTTTTATATTGGAATGGGTTAAGAGTAAAATGATTCGGCGACTTCCGACTGGGTTGAATCAGCATATTTTTGAATCAAAGTAGAAGTCAATGACTTTGTGGAATGCGGTTCCATCAACATTTTATGATCCAAACTAATCTTCCAGTGACATGTATTCAAAATTTTAGTTTATTACAAAAATTAATAATAATAAATTATATGTCATGTGAAAATTAAATGGAACAATATTGTTGTGTAATTTCTCTGACGTATCTATTATAGTGGTTAATCTCAACTGTATGTGCGGTGAAAATAAATCGAGACTATAGATATGTATCGTCTGAAGCGTATTTACTCTTCGAAACTCACCATTGTTTTTCCCTAGAGTGAGTGAATTTTCATGCTGATTATCTTTTAAGTGGACTCCAATTAAACAACTCATTTACACTTGAAATAAAAAAAATGTCACAACGGAAACTACATGCACTTTGCATTGTGAGTTTAGTGTCTATAGTTAAGTATCAATACAGTAAAAGTTAAAAGTCAATAAACTTGTCAAAGCAAATGGTTTGTAAAAACAGTATGAATTTTCTTTGTTTTAATCGCCTACACTATTTACTCTTTTATTATCAATATGATATGCTACATCTTATGTATTATGAAACAGGGTAAGTAAAACGCTAAACCGTGCATTTGATAAATAAAATTAATTCGTGTGTACAACAACTTCTCTATTTATGAAATTTTTTGAAGTTAATTCATTTCAGTAAATTTAAATAAAAATCTCATATTTGGCTAATATGATAATAAAATCTCATATTTATTATTCCATTTCCCATGTTACCACCATAAAGATATCATCTTAAAACACACATGCAAGTTGTAGTTACATTGGATGAAAGAGTACCATATTTGGCTTCCAACTTTTCACTTAATACCAGCACAAGATTTTTAAGTTCCAAACATTAAATGCATTATTGAGATAATATACAGAGACGTCAAAAGATAAAAAGGTGTGATATAATCACACCTCTACGTACTTTTTAATAGATAAAGTTACTTAAAACTGATACTCCAATTTCTTTATACATACATGTATTATCTTAAAAAAAAAATTATAAAGGAATCAAATGATCTCTTTATAGTATAATAGGTCTTTTAACAAAAAATATTATATTCTTCCATTAACTCTATTTAACCTTTTTTTAGAACTAGATTATTATTTAAAAAAAAAAATACAAAGTGAAGTAATGATTTACTTGAATGTTGGTGTGCATGTGAAGGGATTGAAGAACTCAATCAAGAATAAAAGGTTATAAATAAAGAATGATTATGAAAACTTCATTTATTGTAAGAAACACTAAATATTTAAGAGATTAAAATTTATGGCCAACCATATTTTTTTAAGAATGCGAGTGCTTCTATATAAGTAAAAGAAAAAAAAAAGAGAATAGATTATAAGTAAAAGAAAAATATCTAAAGTTTATATCTTACTTATTTACTGAAAGTTGATCTTATTTATAGTACATTTAGGATTTCCATCATAACCATTAATTAAAAATTAAAATATCAACCATATGGATTGTAACCATACTGTAGGACACATGTTAAGTTTCCCAGCCTATAATCTATAGTGAATTATGTTCTTATCTTTTTTTTTTTTTTTTTTTACCTTTTAAACATTTTTTAAACCAACTTATTACCATATGTTAATGTTATTTTCTAATATATAAAAGATAAGAACAGTGAGAATTTCGTTTTTCAAAAGTAAATATTCAAATTTATAAGATAAGAATAAATATATCAAGCTTAAGATGTTTTCTTATAGTTTATGTTTCTAAATTAAAACTACCGACAATTTATTTTTGTACTTTTGTTGATGGAGGTTGGAGTGAGAGTAGAAAGCCAGCAGCACGAAAGCAAAAGGGTCGCGTGTAATAAGGAAACCAAACCCATTCAATATCCTTTTCGGTGGGACCGCTTCAGATCACTTCTCTTGTATTTATTTTTTTATATCTAAAAGTTAAGATTTTCGTAAGAATTATTTCATTAAATAAATCAATTCTATCAGTTGGAGTAATATTCAATTCGGTTTTATGATTTAAAAAATATTCAACAAAATGTTTATAACTATCCCATACCAAATTGATAATGACCCATTTGGTAGTACCTTGCATACAGACAAATGAATTTGCCGTCATACCGTGCAATGGCAAGGACAAGGTACAAAGTGTTGGGCTTTGGGGCCAACCCAAAATTATTGCCAATTATTGAAATAAAATATAAACAATAATAATATAAAGAAAAGAAAGAGAAAGAGAAAAGGGTGGTTGTTTGTTTAAAGCATGTTGTGAATGTTAATGGGACCAGCGGCTTTGAGTTGAAATGGGTGCAGCAATCACCAACCATTCCCATTTGTCTATTTCCCCCTTTCACTTGGGATCAAAGTCTCTGTCACCATCATATTTACCTTTACTTCCACCTTCTTCTTCTTCTTCTTCTTCTTCTTCTTCTTCTTCTTCTTCTTCTTCCTTATTGCGCTCTTCACGACCATGATCCTCTGCCTCATAATCCCCTTTCAACGCTCACCATCACCACCACCGTTTCTCTCTTTCTCATGGATCCCTCTGCTTCGCGTCCAGCTGTAGTAATCGATAATGGCTCCGGGTACCCTTTTCATCCATTTATATCACCCACTTTTTCTTCTAAACGATATCATCTGTTTTTCTCGCTTTCGATATGTGGGCACCACGTGTTTGTTGTAATGCCCCACTGCGTTTTTTTTTTTCCTTGTGACTCGAATTGTCTGCAACATTGACATTCCTGAATTGGGTTTACCCTGAATTTGGAAATGATGTTTTTTTGGCAGGTATACTAAGATGGGGTTTGCTGGTAATGTCGAGCCGTGTTTTATTGTTCCGACTGTGGTTGCAGTTAATGAGTCGTTTCTGAATCAAAGGAACCTTTCTAAAGGCAATTGGTTAGCCCAGCACAATGCCGGTGTAATGGCGGATCTTGATTTCTTCATTGGGGATGAGGCACTTTCCAAGTCGCGATCTAGTAGCACTTATAACCTCAGCTACCCAATTCAGCATGGCCAGGTTGAGAATTGGGATGCCATGGAGCGCTACTGGCAGCAGTGCATATTCAACTATTTGAGGTGTGATCCGGAGGATCACTATTTTCTCTTGACCGAGAGTCCATTGACTTCGCCTGAGAGTCGCGAGTATACTGGGGAAATCATGTTTGAGACTTTTAACGTACCGGGACTTTACATTGCTGTGAATTCTGTGCTTGCACTTGCAGCTGGTTACACCACATCTAAGGTTGGTAATTATTAGTACACGGAAAAAAAGGGAAGTTATGTTGAATATAGCATTGGATGATTAATCTGAATGCTTTACATATTTAATATATATCAGCAGCAACAAGTTTCGTAGTTAATTAAACACAGATTACACAGGATGTTTCATCAGCCCCTGTAATCTGACACATTTGGATGCTTTCAGTTGAAATAATGAGAAATATGAACTGTTGTGGTTGTTTAGCATTATTACTAGTACAATGATAATTTATCAACTCCCTTCATTATGTTGAAATAAAATGTTAAGTTGGCTATGTATGCATGATTATATTTTGATCTTAATAACAGTGCCATAGCAGCTATCAAGGAATTTTCTTTCTTATTATATCTCTCTTATTTTAAGAATATTTTCCTTTTAAGCTGATCTGAAATTATTCTTAGTGTGAGATGACAGGAGTTGTTGTGGATGTTGGAGACGGGGCTGCTCACGTTGTACCTGTTGCTGATGGCTATGTTATTGGTAGCAGCATCAAATCAATTCCTATTGCTGGAAAGGATGTTACTCTTTTTGTGCAGAAGCTCATGCGGGTAGGAAATCCTTGTGGTATATAAGTAAAAGTTTATTGTGCTGGTATTGTTTCCATTTTTGAATATCTGTGAATTTCTGTAAACCTCTTTTAAGGTCGAAGAAATGACAAATTACCATTTACATAGCTAATGAAATCAATCATGTATAAATGGTAAATTATGGATGAAAAGGTTGTGATGCACTTATGATAGTATTGTTGCTAAAATTTTAGTATTTAATAAGTAAAAGTGAAATTTACTTATTTAGTGATTGAGTACGGAACTTATTTGTGTATTCAGGTATAAACTTTTGTTGAACTGACTGAGATTGTGATAAATAATAATCCATATCCAATTATCAATCTGCATTTCTGCTAAGCCAGGTTCATGAACTGTGTTGTGTTGACGTTGCTCCATGCAGGAAAGAGGAGAGAATGTTCCACCCGAAGACTCTTTTGAAGTGGCTCGAAAAGTGAAGGAAATGTATTGCTACACCTGCTCTGACATAGTGAAGGTTGTCTTTAGTCCAATACTTTTAGTTCTTTTGAAGAGTTTGTGCTATGCCTCTGCCGTTAGCGTATTGAGTGTCAATTAAATCTCACTATTTTAAATTGCTTTTCTTTTTAGTGAATCAAGGGATGTAGCTAATGTTATCTTTGAACTTATTAGTTATCCTACATAACAATAGCTCAATTTCTCCCAGGAATTCAATAAGCATGACAAAGAACCAACCAAATATATCAAGCATTGGAGAGGCATTAAACCGAAGACGGGGGCTCCATATTCCTGTGATATTGGCTATGAACGATTTCTTGGCCCTGAGGTTTGTTCTATGGCTTCCCTTTCTATTTTCTCTGTGATGGATACTTGACTATTACGGGCCTGTGGATTGGATATTGATTGAATCAACTGGTAATTGGGAAAAAAAATTTCGGATGATTAGTATGATTTTTACTTTGTGTTGTGAATACCTAAACCTATCTCATGAACTAATGAATAATTATTAAATATATACTTTATAAGCTCCTCACTTCCTATCAATAAAATCCAACTTAATAGAGGGGGGCTATTAAAGACTTTTTTCCATATCTGTTTTGTGTTATTAAAGAGGTCCACAAGAACTAGTGTGGTTAGGGGCAAGGGAGGCTTAATTGCAGGCAGTGTAGACTGCTTGGGGTGCTTGGGTTTGAATCTGCTATGAACTGATCAAGTAGTATCCATGTCTAAGATTCTTGATATCACTCAGCAATTTATAGCAATTGGTTCCGCTGGAGTTGTTTCCGAAAACTACTGAAGAATGAACAAAAATGCGTAGTGCCTTGATGTAATTGTTGGGCTAATCCATGGGTTTAGTTTGGGTCATTATACTAATGGGATCGGTCAAATTAACATTTTTGTTTGTTTTTCCTATGATTTCTGCAGATTTTCTTTAATCCTGAGATATATGGTGGTGACTTTACCACCCCTTTGCCAGTTGTAATAGACAAGTGCATTCAATCTGCACCAATTGACACGAGGAGATCACTCTATAAGGTAAAGTACCTTGTTCACATGTATATTTTAAATTTTAGTGAACCACTTTTTATCATAAAATTAGGGATTTTCTTGGGCTCAATGTTTAGCTTAGGGCATTTTTTTGTTGTTGGCCAGATGGAATACAGTTGTTTCAAATGTTATATTAATCCACCAGCCTTGCCATGTTCTGAAATGATTGAATTTTTTAACTCTTTCCTCCTTTTCCTTTTTATTTCAGAATATAGTGTTGTCTGGAGGTTCAACCATGTTCAAGGATTTTCACAAGAGATTGCAACGTGATCTAAAAAAAATTGTGGATAATCGTGTCCTTTTATCTGAAGCACGCTTGAATGGGGAGATAAAAGTAAGAGTTATACGTACCTTAAACCTCTTTAAATTGATCTTTATCTTCCTCTCTCTCATACAAAAGATGAGAAATTCTTTAATATAAACCATGCTTGCGCTAGTTGTATGGACTAAACCAATCAACAACCTGTACACCATAGGTTGTATTAAATAACGAAGTATTTACAGTAATCTTTGTCAAGTAATTATTTCCCATTGAAAATAGTGGTGTGTTGGTTGTTAATTGGTTTGGTTACAACTTGTGCTGACAAGGTCTACTCAACCCCTTTCCCTGGCCTGTCCGCCCATACTTTTCTGTACAGAATTGTCTATTGATGTATATTGCAAGGACGGACTGCTATATATTTATTTATTTCTTTGGTCTTGTCATTTACTTTTTTTTATATTTGGAGCTTACAGTCGCAGCCAGTGGAGGTAAATGTAGTCAGCCATCCAATTCAGAGATTTGCAGTCTGGTTTGGAGGATCAGTTCTTGCATCAACTCCTGAATTTTTTACGGTACATTTCTGACAGATTAATTTTTATTTTTTTGCGTGGGAGGGGGTTAAGAGATTCACTGTTTGCAATCCATAAGCTAGTAGTTCGAGTAGGATCCTACACTAAAATCCCATACTTTCAATATGGGACGCAAGTCCCATTCCTTGCAATTTGATCCTAACACCCCTCCTCGCTCCACAACCCAGAGCACATGCAGGCTGGCTTTGAGTGTGAGTTCTGTAGTTAGTTGTCAATGCCTCTTTGTCTGACATTAATAACCAGGATTTTGTACGCTCTGCCATATGATTGCTGAATTTATGATTGAATACATGTTAACAAAATGCATGGTATGTTTGCTAAGTTCAGAAACATAAAACTTGATCAGTGTAAAAATATGACTGCGAGTTTTTTTTTTTTTGCCATCCCTGTGGACTGCCTAGTGTTTTTCTTGGGATAATGTCATTTTCCTAGTGAGTATGCATAATTTTTTGTTATGTTTTTTTAATCCTTCCAATAAATTTAAATGCAAAATTAACCCAAGTTTTACAATTTCTGATCCAATGTGCAGGCTTGTCATACAAAGGCAGAATATGAGGAGCATGGAGCAAGCATTTGCCGTACAAATCCTGTTTTCAAGGGAATGTATTAATGCAGCGATGGTTGATCAAGTACGCAGTTATTTGATTAGACAGTTGAATGAATGGCTGGTTGTTTTGATCCTCAATTCACCTTCTGATCTTTCTTCCCACCTATATTCAGGGTGGCGGAAGTGACTGTAAAATATGTATATTAAGCGAACACATGCATTTGTTTTTATTCCAGCAGTCTCCCTAGGCAGTCAGGTTCACTCGGTTATTACAGTTCCCAGTAGGTCCGGGCGGTATTTAATGGTTAGATAGAAACTGATCTTTGACAATAGTGGCTTCGCTGAATTTGCAACTTCTGGTGTTCAGCTTAGAGTCTGATGAAGTTCTGCATTTTTTTGTCATTCATTGTTGGGACTCATAATTCCATCTAGTACTTTTCTAGGTAAGAAGTCAAATTCGTTTTTATTGAATTGTAATAAGCATCAGTGCAGGTTAGATTTGTGTTTACCGTAATCATATATTTTTGCATTTTTGGGGTACATATTGTACAATTTGTATTTTGTTTACTGATGATCAAAGCTAGAAATAATTCTTTTGTCACGTTAACAGTTCGTGTGATTCGTGATGTACTTCAGGTAATGTGAAACTATTCTCCCTACATTTTTAATGTAGTAAGGCTCAAATAATTTTTTAGGTACTCGTAAATTTGTGAATGCTGTATATATTCCTTAATAAATTTTCTCCTGTTCTAGTTCTTAATTGATTTTTTGTTTCGGGTTTTATTTCTTGTTTTTGGTTGTTAATAAATTTTACATTTTTGTTTTTTATTCTCAATAATTTTTTCTCACTTTGGTTTGTCGTTGTTTTATTTATTTATTTATTTATTGGCATCTTTTACGTGACTTATGTGAATGCCATAACTCCAATGTTTTTTTTATTTAAAATTATTTCATTGTCGTTTCAGTTAGGGGTTTCATATATTGTTTCATTGAGTATGTATCTTATTTTATTAAATCTTTCATATTCAATGATCAAACGCATAAAATTGATAGAAACAATGCATGTATTTTTTTTTAAAATTATTTGTTAAGAAAGAAAAGGTCAATCAATGTATACAAACAATGGTGACCTTTTCTTTTTTTTTTTTTGTACCAAATTCATTGTTTATTTTTCCTTCATAATAATTTGAAAAAAATACATGTATTGGTTTTATTAAGTCGTTAACCTTTTAAAAGAAATACGTGTATTGATTTAAAAAAAAAATTAAAGGATAAAACGTAAAATTTTGTTGAGATCAAAAGAAGAAAAAAAACATACATCAATTTTAATTAACGGACAACTAATCATAACACATGCAAGCAGAGACCAAAATCAAAATATTATCAAAGAATAAAATGGAAGAAATTTTTTAACGAGAATCATATGCAAAATTTTGAAACTACAAGGAAAACAAAGTTCTTAAACCACAATTATATTTTCTTTCTGCTAGCACATTGACCTCCTGTTGGTGAAAGTGGATGGCGGCTTCTATCCCATTGCCCTTTCGGTAGCTATCAAATTTTTAGAATAAAGTTTGGCATACATCGGATTTTGGGAACTCCAATGCGACACTATAACATGCGCCGAAAACAGGCTCTGAAGTGGCGAGTAGTAGAACGTGACGTGGCGAGTTGTGCATGAGGAAAAAATTTGGATTAACATTGTAGTAAAATCACTTTTGTAATTAGAAATAGAATAAGTTTTTCTAAAGTGGATTATGTAATTGTTGTTCATGGTTGTGATTTGAGCTTGTATAATTTTACGAATTTGTATATTATATTTTGGTAGAAAATACGATGAACATAATCTTTAAATATGGTTAATTGTATAATATTTGGATACATGTCTAAATTAATTTAAAAATTACGGTGATTGTCTTTGTAATATGATCCAATTGTTATTTATCAATGGGACTTTAGGTAGTATAATGTTATGAATTTGTGCATTGCATTTTAGTGAAAAATAGAATTGTTAATACAGTCTTCAAATATGATTAAATGTGTATATCATATGGTTATATGCGTAAATTAATTTGAAAATCATAATAATTGTTCTCACAATGACAAAAAAATACTAAAGGAATGATACATGAAAGCAATACTTCATATTTTTATCGTTCCTTTATACTTTATGTTACATTATTTTTTAGTTATTGTATCTACACTTGAGTGGGAAAAACTTAGGTTAATACAATTGTAAAATGTGGTTAATTATGTTGAGGATTTGATAAAATTAGTAATATGAAAATTATAGTTATTAACATAAGTATGGCAAAATAGTGGGTGAATGACATAAAATGTTAATGTTTAAGTTGTTAATGTTACTTGTGAATTTAAGTGGAAGAATTTAACTTATCACATGATAACAGTAGTTATAAACAAATGTGAAATGTAATATTGTGACTTTGTGTGGAGTAATTTAATTCATCACATGATGACACTTTGAGTTATAAAAAATGTGAAATGTTATTAAGTGTGTTGATAAATTAGTTAAACCACCATTAGTTTGACAACAACACATGTTCACCTAATATTTTCTTGAATGTGTTGAATTGAATTTTACCCTTACTCAATTTTAGTTCTTCTTCAAGACATAGAGTGAAAGAATTTTATTAAAGATAGCATTGCACTTAATTAAAAAAACATTGAATTGAGACATATGTTAAATGTGATTAACTTACAATAATTGGTTAAAACAATGTTTAAATTTAAAAATGTAATGGAAGATTTTGTTTGCCACAAACAAAACCCTCTACTCTCTGCAAACCTTTTTCCTCTCCTCTCTCATCATAACTTTCTATCAACATTCCAATCCTTAACCCATTACCTTATTTAGTTTCAAAAATTTTCTTTCAGTATTTTAATTTAACTCCTCATCCAGTTATGTTTTCACCCTTTTCATGTTAACACAACACATCTTCCTATTTTGCCATCATTTAAAATGCCACATAATGATATTAGAGTGACTAAACGTGTATGATTGCTCTAAATTTTATCATTCAATTTAAAATCAAACAATTCTTGTTAAGGAAGCATTGATAAGGTTATAAAGAATCATTCTGAAAGTTATTGTTTAGAATTTTTTTTTATTCTCATACTATTGGAGTGAAAAAAATTTATCTGCATGAGAAAGTGAAAGGTTATTTTCTTATTCTATCATAACTTTTATATTTCTATTTTTAACTATTTAAAATTTAAACTATATTTTCAGAAATATGAAAAGTTAATCAAACAATACTATTTATTATAATTGCCTTTAATATAAACCACATAGTATTTTAACTACAATATTTTTGAGAATGTGATTGGTGCAACATTTTTTTACCTAAAAAAATGTCAGTATGGAATAAAGTTTTCATCAAGTATTTATGGGAAAAAAATCAAACTTATATCATACACGTTTTTTTCCTTTTTAAAAATCATCAAAACTTTTCATGGAAACTAATGATTGATGTTTGAAAAAAATTGTACAATTATTGAAGTAACATTATTCTAGTAAACAATGTTCAATGTGATCACTCAAGGTGCATACGACCATGTGTATAGTAATTTGTTGAGGAGTAGCTACCATGCAAATGTGTTTTCCCTAATAAATGTTACTTGTGTATTTTAGGACATTAAATTAAGGATGGTCCAAAAAATTCTCATTAAAAATCTAAAATAAAAATACATTTGTCACGGGAAAATAAAAAAAAATGTTTAACATTTACTTTTACAAGTAATCGAAAGTATTTTGAAAGTATACTAAATATCACTAAAATTATTTGTTATCAATATCCAAAATAGGATAAATATCCATATTACTCCCCGCAAAAACAAAATAAGGATATTTTGATCCCAAGAAAAAAAACAAACTACTCTCTCAAGATTATAAAGGTAGAATATTAAGTCCTTTTAACCTTTTAAGTTAATTTTTTAGTGATTAAGTTTGGGTTATTAATTACATTGTTAGGAATTAAGTTGATATAATTAATCCTCATTTTGATGTACTAATCATATTAGCAATAAAAGAAAAAGATACTAAAGAAATAAAATATTTAAAGTTCATAAATGTGATAATTGTTTTAGATATTTTCTTAACATTTTTAAAAGTAATACTGCCACGAATATATGTAAAACAATTATCAAAGTGAAAGTACTTAACATTTTTGTTTTCTTTTTCTCTTAAAATGCCATTAAAATATTTTTTTAATAAAAATCAGATAATTAAAATACTTCATGATAATGTTTCAAGAAGAATAACATCGTCCAACTAAAAATGTTCACCTAACACTCAAACATGTTGATACGCAAAGAGAAGATTATTTCTGGTTTTCTTTATCACGATAAATCAATTTAATATTTGTTTAAAACACGTGTATCTTTTACAATCCTGTTAAAATTGAATAAAATTATTATAAAAGGATTATTTAAATATTTTAAACGCTTGTCTCTAGAATATAAACTCGAAATTTTTAGTTAAATTAGAATAAAATTACCAGTTTAATATTAATTCATTTATATAAATCAAAAGTAATATATTTGCATGTTGGATGTCTCTTTACATTCAACTACGCAACCTCTCCTGCTACACAATGACAATTTAGAAGTAGAAGGCGGCGGCAACAGCGGCGGAGGCAACACCGGCGACGGCGGAGAAATGTATGGGGTTGGCGGCGGCGGTGGCGGGAGTCGAATCACCACCCTTCGCGTTGTCGAAAGCACCGGGAGGCACGGGTCCACCAAGGGGTGCAGCGACGACGCCGTTGGCTGCAGCTCCGTCGCCGATGGCTCCAATGGGGTAATCATCATCGTTATAGTCGTCGGTGGCGGAATCAGCTGGCGCCGCCGACTTGTCGGCGGCCGAGGCGAGGCCAACGACGGCGAACATGAGGAGGGCCAGAACCACAACACGGCATGCACGTGCCATTTTTAAAAACAAATAATAATAATAATAATAAATAAATAAATAATTAAAATTGGTTGTGCAGTTTTTCGTTAATGAAGGGAATTAGGGAAACTCCTGACGGAGTAATAATAATAATAACGATACCGTGTTGTGGTTGCGGAAAGGTCGTGAAGAGAGGGTTCATATTATAGGTACCAAATGGTGTTGCGATGTGCGAGGGAAACCGTTCGTTACGGTACCGTTTCAGCGGTTGTTGCCTATTTACAGTTAGGAATGTACGGTTGGTAGTTATAATTTATAACGGAATTCAATGAACGCCTTTTTGGATTTGTTTCTTTTAATGATGGTCTGGCAGTTGATAAATTAGAAATTTTCTTTATTCTATAAATATCTTTCAAATTTAATCCAGTGGTTCTATATATAAATAAAATATATTCAAATTAACATTTCTAGTATATATTTCTGTTTTAATTTGTTAAATGGGAATTAACTAAATAGATATTTAAAAATTAATAATTTTGACAAACTACTTTTGCATTCGGAATAAACTAAAACAATTTAGGAATAAACTTTTCAAATAGTTTGTTATATAGATTATGACGATGTAAGCATGTATAATAATATATAATTAAATACAAATCTGAAAACATACTTTCTACCCTAGTTTTATGCACCTTTAATTAAACTCATTTTAAGATGAAAATATAAAAATAGGGTAATGAAGTATTAGAATAAAAAAGCGTATCATTTATTGTTGTGTTAAAGTTATTTATAGACTTTTGGTGTTTGTTCTTTTGTGTAAGCATCGACAAACCTAAGTATTGGTCAAATCCTTCCAATGGAAGTTGTGACTAAAAAACATCTGTGATTATGTTAGGTTAGTCACTTGCCTAAATGGTTTGTCGTGCACTTCAAGTATTCTATTTAAGGTGTGACTCTTAATTAGCCTCATAATAACCTAAAAAGAAAGAAAGAAATAATCTGCAAAGAGAAAATATGAAAATCGATCAAGCATTATGAAAAAAATATTATTTTTGACAAATTTCAGTGAACAACTACAGAAAAAAATGCAGAAAAAATTAAGAGATTCCACAATTAAAATAAATTAATAAGTAAAGTAAGATTCATTACTATAAATTAACAAATATAAGAATAAAAAAGTTATCGAATCATAAAACTTCATTAAAACATGTTTATGTTAAGGATATAAAAATGATTAGACTTAATTCATTTAATAAAATATCTAATTAGCCTGATAACAATTATGTTCAAAAGTTGTTTCTATTTACAAAAATATAGAAAAAGAATGCAAAAGCTGAATACAGAAGTTTACAAGTCGCATTTTAGAATGTAGAAAAAAGAGTTTCAATTTAAAAAAAAATACAAAAGTCTAATAAAGATCTAATGGAAAAATTTAGAAATCCTAGTTATATGCGATCCCATTATATTACATATAATAGTGACTTAAATTAAAATTTAAACTGGTGATATTTTGTCCCATTCCACACACTTCAGCATTAATGAGATGTTATGAGTAACTCTTAATGTTACATACAAAGAGTTCTGACACAACATCTCCCATTTTAACCTCCAAGTAATTTCCCTCTTATTTATTGTTAAAATTAAAATACATATATTATGTTTTACTCTTTTATAAGAATAAATTCTTAGACTTCAGGGTCTTACTCCAATGCTCAAGTTGAGCATTACACTCTTCCATTCCTCAATTAAATTTATATCATTCACAAAAGTATATAATATTTTGTCAGTTGGTAAGTACATTCAAAACTAGATTAAGCAAGTACTTAATATAAGTTTTTATGTAATTCTATCCTTCTAGAAAAATCCTTACTCTTGCTTTTAAGACTTACAATAGTTACATTATCGTATACGACATGTACAACCTATACACATATTCATTAACTTGAATAAACTATCATTAATGCAAGCATCTTCTTTTAATCTAAACTCAATTACCTTTTTTTTTTTTAACAATTTCATACTATATCTTATAATTTCTTTTGTAATACCATTTTAAATACAGGAACAAAAAATGTTCCTCCTCTACTTACCTAGCATTTTCTTTGTACTTAAAATTTCATTAAGTACAAAATAAGACCAACAAATTTATCATTTTCGTCGTCCAAGTCTAAGAACTTCTTTTATCTCTCCAACTTGAATTCTATGTACGATAATAAGGAAAATTTTGTTCACGACATCATCCATAATGGCACTTAATCGAGATCTATTTTTTTTCTTTTCCTATTTTTTGGCAAGCTTATATATTTTACGTTTTCCATTCACTATCTTAAGATCTCGACAAAATTCTTCAAAAACTTTCGATCTTACCTCAAGACTTGTCTCTTTTTCAATCACTTCAATACTTAAGCAAGGCCTTGATTTAGATGAGATAAATTCAATCATTGAATAAAGAGTCAGTGGTATCAATCAACAGAATCGCAAATTAGTAAATTTAACCAACTTTATCTAAGCAAATGTTCCTAGGATAACCAGAAAAGTCAAGACAACTGAGCTGTATATGAACCTTCACCACTTTCAAGTATCATAAATCTAGTTGAAGCCTATAAGATTAGCGTCAACAACCTCAGAAGTGGCTGTTGGTGAGGCCCTGTAATCTGTTGCCTAGCTTGGACATTATGGATGCATTCTTTGATTCTATTTACATAATAAACAAGGGATTAAAACACTAAATACTGTGCATGGTGAGCATAAATTAGAGTATGACATGGTGTAAAGAATTGATGGTAGACCAACCACACAGTTAACCAAGATCAATATCAAGCCGCTCTGGCTTTCCTCTTTCAGTCTGGTTTGCACCAAGCTCTACGCCTAGTTGCCCTTTGTCACCAGCACCAAAGCCATACAGCTTCCCTGATTCAGTTAAGGCAAAGGTATGTGCATTCCAATATACCGAATTGGTCAGACTAATCTGCACCACCTTTTCATTGATCTCTTTCATTGAAGTCACAAGCTTTGGACTTAACACATTTGCATGCATGTCTCCCTGCACAACAACAAACATAAGATTAAACTTTAATACAATGCACTTTTGTCACCAACATAAAATTAGGTTTGTGATACTTGTTCTCAGTTCTAAAGGCATTTAGAAACAAATGTGATCCAGATTTGGGCATAAAGTCGCCCATATTGCACAATGACCAAGTATTAATCCCAAATAAACACAGTGCAAGGTATAAGCAAAGCATACCTCCTCATGATTCTCAGGGTTATGGCCAAGACTAGCAGATTCTCCACAACCAAATGAATACACATCACCATTATCAGCCACTACAAAGGTGGTGTAATCTCCTGTAGCAACAT
>Ga0099824_1002303_pt1 | contig 27846 bp, 15 predicted proteins | sample SiratrowhiteBW_FD_76837 | JGI IMG/M metagenome (GOLD analysis project Ga0099824, IMG submission 76837) | Root nodule microbial communities of legume samples collected from California, USA - Siratro white BW | ecosystem: Host-associated > Plants > Roots > Nodule | place: USA: California...
GAGTTTTTTTTTTTTTTTTTTTTTTTTTTTTTTTTTTTCCTTTTTTTTTTTTTTTTTTTTTTTTTTTTTAAAAAATTTTAAAAATTTTTTATTTTTTAAACTATTTAATATAAAAAATTTATTTTTTATTTTTTTTTTTTTGTTTTTTATTAATTATTATTTTAAATAAATATTTAAAATCACGTTTCTTTACTTTTTTAAAAAAAAAAAAAAAAAAAAAGAACTTTTACAACTTTTTTCTTAAAGCACTGTAAAAGATAGTCCCTTTCCTTTGGTGTAAAGAAGAAAAAGTGTATATTAAGAAGTGTTTAATGCATGATTAATCCTTAAATAGAGTTTAATTAATTCTAGGGTAAAATTGGAGCAGTGATGTGATATCAAATTAAAATGTTACGATACCCACTTAAGAATGAAAAACAATGTTATAATGGATGAACCAAAGAACTCCTCTTATTGCTACTTTTATTTTTATACATGTTGTCTAGTGCAGAGACACTCTTTCCCACTCAATATGATAAAAAAAAAATACACCAAAAGGTCATATAATGATGCTCTTGTGGAAAAAAAAAATTGTAATACTTATGTAATTTTGTAGAAATTGCAATCAAGAAAACATGCATTTGTTTATATCTTATTATTGAAACAAATATGTATGCTTATTTTAATTATTTTTAAAAAGTAATTAGATGTTTTCAAAAAAATTTAAGAATTTGAAAAAAAATATTAAATGTAATTTCTTATCAATAAAAAATAAATATATCAATTTTTATTTCATTTTTAAAAGTTTAATATTTATACATTATTATTGTAATTTTTTATATTATTAATTAATCTGCAATTATCTTAAATATAAAGTTTTAATAATTATTATAACAATTAATAAATTTTATGATAGTTTATAATTAGGTCATAACATATATAAAAAAATTGCATCTTCACATATTTTTAACTAAATTATTGCTTAGTTATTTTTTTCCTAGATACAATATATTTACACAACAAATACGTGAATATTTTTTTATAATGTATTAAAAGTATAAATAAATAAGTAAAAATTTAAATAAAATAATCACTTGATGAAAAATACAAAGAAATAATGTTATAGAAAATAGAAGGAAACATATACATTCCCGTGTTCACATTTTTTTTTAAAAAAAAAAAAAGAGCTTAAGAGTTATACATAATACAATCATTTGATACCTGAATGTTTTGGATGGAAAGTTGTACAAGTTTAAATAGAAAGATTTTACGGTAGTTTTCTTTATTAAATAATAAAATTATTTCAGTTTAATAAAAATAAAATTATGTAATTAGAAATAACAATGTCATCTTTATATAATAATATAAATAAATTAAATTAAAATACTTAAAACAATTGTTCTCATAAATATACATGATGCAACGGTTTTCTAACAGTGAAGGAGGTTAATGCAGCAGGAAAAAATGGTAAACAAATAAGACATAAATTTATGTAAATCCCAAAAGTATAAGTATTTGAAAAAAAATCCAATAAAAAAAAAGAAAAAACAAGCATGATTTATTCTAAAATATATGTAATAAATAATACAATTTTTTTTCTCTTATTCATCAAAATCAAATGATTAATAAAGTATAAATGTTACCTTTCTAAGACTAAGCATCTTTTTTATTTTAAAATAGATATGTTTTAATACTCATACTGCATAACATAACATGTGAAAAAGGTTCCTAATCCAAAATTAACATGATTTTTTAGCAAATTCCAATTCTAAGAAAATACATTGCTGTCAACTATTGAATTGAAGACGAGCACGCTGACATTTGAAGTTGAAGATTCTGAGTACAACACGGCAACATTGGTAACATTGGGAAAACCATAACTAGAAAACCACATCACATTCTATTTCGCTATTCAACTCTAATACGACAAAACATTCTTCAAAACGCAGATTCAATCCAGTTCTCTCTTTACATGTATCCTGCTCAACCCTTAAAATTTCTCAAAATTAAATAAAGGAAAAAAACATAATAAATGTGGCATATTTGCATAACGTCATCATTACATTCCAATCTTCTTCACTCTAGCAATTTATCTATGAAATAAATAAATAATAATAATAATAATTCACGCAACAAATACCATTATTTTTCTTTTGGTTAATTTTGTTTCACGTTTTGTTTGGACCAAGCAAAGGAAAACCAATAAAGTAGTTGGTGTTGAGGGGGGTGGGACCGAGAAAACCCCACGTGTCGAAGGGTAAAAGTGGTGCCCCACCTGTGGACTAAGGAGGATGCGACACGTAGCCCTTGGGACTTTCTGGCACCAAAAGGGACCACTTTGAAAAGGCTGACTCGAGAACGGTGCGTAAACGGTCCCGTAGGGTCCATCCATTACCCTCACAATCCTACCTTTTGGGTCCCTCCTCTACCCTCACATGACCACCCATTAAGTGGACCCTAAACCCTCACCAACAAACAAATCAAATAATATCCAAATTTTAGTTATTTAATTTCTCGTAAGTGAAAAGTGGAAAATTTTCGATTAAAGACGCGGAAATTAAAATGTAAATTTATTATAATTAATCATTAACATTATTTTGGGAAATATGAAAAAAATGATCTGAGTAGAGTACTAGTAGTTGTGTGGTACTAGTTTTGTATTACCCCACTGGGTCCCCCACCATACCCTCCACTTTTGGTGGTGACCCACATCATTGCACGTGGTCCCACCATTGTAAATCCGGCATCACGTGCCCACGTGCTGTTCCTCTCGCTCGCAACGACGTCGTCCAGGTTCACTTCTCAGACCTCTCAATGCTTCGAAGACGCGCGCGACATGAACTGCAACTCTTGCTTGTCGTAAATCTCCAACGAGAAATCTCTCAGCATGTGTGTCGTGGTGGTGGTGGTCGGAGCCATGACGGTCGCTCTGGCCGGGGACTTCGACGACGGAGTGGTGGAGGACGGGTTGGCGTTTGCGGGAGAGGACGTGGAGGTCGGTTGGAGTTGAACGGGTGTGACCATGGAAGAGACGAACGCGGAGATAGGTCGTGCTATGGTGAAAAACTGCGGCTGGTGCTGAAAGGACGCGGTTTGGGGGACGACGAAGAACGCGCCGGCAGTCGGAAGGACGGCGTTTGAAGGGACTGCCCACACGGGAACCACGCCCTGCGGCAACGGAATTGCGGTGTGTTGCGGAATTGTGGGTGTTGAGGTGGTGGTCGTGGTGGTTGCGTTTGTGTTTTGCTTATTCGAGCTCGTGAGGCCGGCGGGGACTGAAACGGCGCCGTCGTTTACGTCCACGTAGGCGCTGTTCGCTGGTCGCTTGCGCTTCTTCCTCTCTGGCGGGTCTTCCGGGTCGGAGGGAGAGGTGGTCGGAATCTTGAGCGTGCCGTTGACGGACATGGCGATGGCGGGGACGGTGCCGGTGCCGGTGGCGGCGATGATGGCGGGCTCGGCGTGTTCGAGGAGCCAGCGGATGGTTTCGCCGTCAGACTTGTGGCCGAGTTCTCGGGTGAGTTGGAAGATCCGCGCCGCACATGTGGCGGGCATTCGGATCCTCCTGCCTCGGCCCTCGACTTTGGTGTGACGGTCCTTGGTGGAGGCCCGTTTCTGCGGTTGGGCCTGGGCTTGGGCCAGGGCCTTGGACATGGACATGGATGGCACGTGCACAGCCACCGGCATGACACGTATCGCGGAAGGCTCCTCGGTGTCGGGCTCCACTTTGGGCCCTTTAGGTTCTCCCAACCTTAGATCAACGTCTCCAGAAGATTCATCAGCCATGTGTTGAGAAAAGGAAGAACGTAGGCAAGAAGAAGTAGAAGAAAACAAGAGTTTAAGGATAGAAAGTGGAGTGTTTGGGTTGGGTTAGAATGAGAGTGGTAGTGAGTAGTGAGAATAAAAGTATATATAGTGAAGAAGGAGTTGAGAAATGAGAATGAGAAGGTGGTGGTGTTGTGTGGGGGCCCTGCTGCTGTTTACCGTGGATGAGTTTGGAGATGGAAATAAATGTACGGTGATGGTTGATGGAGCCGTGGAGAGGAGGACTATTGCACGTGATGGGTCCCATTGGGGTAGGGGAGTTTTGGTCAATTCATTCACTTATTTGGCAACTGCAAAAAACGTTAAAAGATGGAGGCCATGGAAAACAAAGCAAAAGAAATTTGGAATGGAAGAATGGAAGTGAAAACTTGATAAGATTCTCGCATCATCAATCCATCATGCCCTCAACTATTTCAGGATAATACAAAAGTACTAGTCTTTTTTATTTGTTATTTAGGATATAAAAACATTGAGATAGAAAAAGGGAGGTAAAATGGTAAAGGGGTAGAAGAGAGAAGAGAGAAGAGAGATAATTGACCCCGGGCAAGTTGGAATTGTTTTGAATAAAGAATATTTTGCATGCAAACGATGGTTTTGGTTGTAGGAGGTCACTCAGGATACCATTTTAAAAATGAGTTGGAATAAGACACCTTACACGTACCCAACATCTCAAAAGAAGGCACATTGCCCATACCCACTAGTTTAAAGGCGTGAATGCATTAATTAATCATGCATTTGATGGCCAACAAGAGGACTGATTTATGCCAAAACTTAACACGCTCAATATTACATGAACATGAAGAAAAAAGGTGGGGGAAAAACGATGTTACCTTTGGTCTAGGAGATTAGGATGAGGAAGAAAGGAGGAAAAGTATAGTGTAACAATGAGCAGTGCACTTTTGGACTCACAAAGTTTGTATTGAGTGGAAGAAAAAAAAAAAGAAAAGAAATAAGAATAAGAATAATGAAAGACTTGAAATGGAAAGTCAATGGCATGGAGCGTGTGCCTGTGCATGTTGGTTTTGAAGAACAGTGGAAGAGGATAGATAGATACACACATCATAGGACGTGTGGAATAGTGAGTGGTTCAGGGCGTGTGGGTCTATTATCCCACCCAATGTTTGAAGGACTTTTTTTTAATGTTTTATGTTTTTTTACCACACTTTAATTACTCAAAATTCTTTTATTGGAGGATAATAAGTCCTCTACTAATAAATTACGACACTATTATTTAATTCTATATTTTTGTATAAATACCCATGAGGCTATTGCTACTCATATTCCATTTTGTAATGTTATTTAATGATAGTTAAAGGATGAAATAAATTGATAAAGACTACTCACTCACTTGAGAATCAATAAGCATGCCATCACATTATGTTCAAAATCCACACCAATAAATTCTAACTCTTCTATTCATTTATAGAAAACCCACCCTCCCATTTTTTTTCCTTTCTTTCTCTTTTTCTTGGTGATTCAATTTCTAATGTTATTTCATAAAATAAATTTTAATATATTGTTTCTTTTTCTTTAGTAAAAAGCAACTAGTTTAACACAAAATTATTATTAATACTTATTTCTGTACATTCAATAATTATGCATCATGTAAAAATTGAGATCAAAATCAGTTTAAATAGATATTTTTTAATTCTTTAAAATACTTTAAAAAAATCATGATTAAAGTTAAAATTTCAAAATATACAATACCTCTCAAATATAGTGATTAATTTTAATAATATCATTTCAATAAACTTGAGATCAAAATATTTATACTGTATATAAAAACTAAACTATATTTTGTAAAATAAAAACCGAATGATATAAATACGACGTTAGCCTCTCATTCTCATAGCTATTATGTCACACGGTTGCTGGTAATTAAGAAGCCTAAAACAAGTCACAATATGACTGCTAGCTAGGAGTACCATCCTAATTAAATTCAATACCAAAGATAAACCAAAGTAAAATGCTACAAAACTATCTCATCATTCCATCATTTATATACATAAACAAAATATATATTCTTATTAAGACTGTCAAACATTCCGTGTCAATATCTTACAATGCGAGTTGATGTATTCTATTCTACATTTTATACTTAGTCCATCTAAAATGAATTGAATAGATTAGCCTGTAATAATATTCGTAATTTATAATTTATAAATTAAATTTATAGACCTATCTTTATAAATTAAAAAAATTTAAAAAAAATTGAGTCATGAAATAAAGTTTAAATAAGTACTTCTAAAATTTAATGAATATAAACATTTAGTTATATTTAACACTCAAATTATACTACACAACAATAAAATACTAAAAGATTAACTAGAGATAAAAAAAATCAACTCACACTTTGACTTGCGCGAATTGCGGATTATGCGAGAAAAATTTATACAAATTAAGAAACTTCAACGCTCAATGTTCAGTCCAGCCTACACATTTTCTTATTAAACATTACCATTTATAATATCTAAGTATGCTTGTCTTTTAATCCTTATAATTTTGTTATTTATTTTGAGGTAATAATTGGATTCTTCTTGGATAGAGGTAATAATTAAAACACAAAAAGTAATATTTAACAGTGAATAATATTTTGCCTAATTTTAAGAGTTTATAATAGATTTTTGTATATAAAAGGAGATGATAATGGGTAACTTTTGTATGTATTTATATGATTGTAATTCTGTGTAGACCCACCAATAGAATATGCGGAGGTTTTGGGGGGCCAGGGAGGGTGGTTTTGGAGGCGGAGAAAGGAGTATGTGGTGGTGGTGGCGGCAACAGGGAGCGGTGCGCACGCTGAGACGGTGGCCCACAGCCCACACAGAGAGAGACCCACTTTATCTTCCAAATCACACTCTCTGCGTGTCAAAGCTGCCCACTGTCTCTGTACGTACACTGCCCTATGTGGGACCCACCCACCCCTAAATCCAACGGTCCCCCTTCCCCACGTGGGCCCCACCATCCCCAAGCAAATAGGCCCATGGCCTTGCTGGTTTGGTTGGGTTGGGTGCCTCTGCCCCTGCCCCCCCTCACTCACTTTGAAAGTGGACCACAATGGGAGAAAAAATAGTGGTGGCCCCTATGTGGGACCCACCATTCTCACATCTCCCTCACCCTAATCTTGGGACCCTCTTGTGCCAATTTGGGTATTCACCAACACCCATGCTTCTCTACCTTTTCTACATCTTTAATATAAAAACTTTAACTCAACAATTTATTAACATTTAAACATATCTCAAATTACAAAAAAACAAAATCACCCACTACTCAAATCTTAGTTTTATAATTTTACTATACATGACAACTAATTTTGTGTTTGCCTTATTAAATTATTTATTCAGTCTTTTTATGGTTGGACAAATTTTATACAATTAAAAAATAGTGAATAAGAATGAACAAGTGATTAAAGTTTTGCTTATTTTAATTCATTGGGAACTCTTCTCTTGGCTTCTGGATGGGGGGACCTTTGGAGGTGGCCCTATGGTGTAGGGCACTCCCTCTCACTTCTCATCTCTCCATTCTCACAAGTGTTTCTTTTTTGGTTTGTATAATTTTGGTGATGGTTTTGTTTATTCTTTATTATCCTACCAACTTTTGGCTACTCCTAATGACATCATTGTTTATTTTGATTTATTTTTGGTTGAATGCAGATGGTGTTTATTTATTGTGAATGGTGGGAAGAACTATTCCATTGGATGAGAATGGGGTTTTCTCATTTGTTTGAGATTGGGGGCCCTTCTTAGCTTCATCCATGAGCCTTGTTGGAGAGTGGTGAGAGGTGAATGATGATTGGTGAGTGATGAATGGGCATGACAACAAGAAATAAGTAATTTTAGAATCTCACCAATTTTTTATTATTGATTAGGGTTTTATTTTATTAGGGTAAGACATTATTCCCTTTCTAAATTACTTTTATCCATCCTAATAGCATTACAATTATCTCTTAAGGTGATTAATTGCTATCTCAATCTATCAAATTACATAATTCATTTATTTATATAGAATATACTATTTTGGGATATTCCTGTAACAAATTTTATTGCATATAGTTTTATATTAACTTCAATTTTTAATTGATTATGCCTTGTGTAGTTCTTTTTTAGGGTAGAAACCCATATTAGTGTTAAGATTAGGTAGGAAAGAAAATTTTGGCTCCTTCTTCTCTTCATCAAACTACTTTGCGAAGTTGAATTCTGTTTTGTCTGCTTTTATTTAATCTTCTTAAACATTGATACATTGTTTTAAACCCAGATGAATGCTGAACCAATTATTATTAAATTCCATGCCTTCATATTGTAACTGTAGATTTGACTCATTAAAATGATAATGGTAAAAAAAAGGAATTTGTAATTGTTAATTGACCAATCTATGCCTTATACGTGTGTGTGGGCATATGTGAAGTTATTAAAATCTCTTTAAATTTCAATCAATAATTATGAGAATGTATTTTCTTCCTTTAAGTGTGGACCCCAGTTTAGAAATAATAAATAAATCGTGTTACAGATACATTAGTATCTTTTATTTAAAGATAATTAAATGGGTAAGTAAAAATGTATGTATATTTGACACTTTATGTTTGGTATAATAATTGAATAAGGATGCTAGTTGGTCCTTCATTCACAATAAGTAATAGTTTTTGAATATTTTTAAATGAAGTGTTTTTCCTGAATTAAAATATCTTTCTATCAGAAATTAATTAACAGTCAGCACTTTTGATTAATAGTTTGTATGATTATTTTCTGGTAGTTAATTTTAGAATTAAAACGACGTTTTGTATTACCATACGATGAATTAATACGAATTCTTTCTCCACTTCCATATTTTCTTTTTGCATCACCATAAAAAAATTTAATTTCCAAAGTACCTATATTAAAATAACTAAAATGACACTGAGTATCATCCGATTATTATTTTGTTTTGCAAATAATGACAACCGGATGACACCTCCATCTGGTTTACAATTTTTTTCAAAATGTGAACCAGATGGGGTGCCATCCGATTGTCATTTGCTAAACAAAATGACAACCGGATGACACCCCAGTTATCAAACTCATTTGCTGAACAATATCATTCACGAAATGCTAATAAACATCAATAATTGCTTACCTAAGACTTGGTTGAAGCTTTAATTTAAGATTTGGACGGTGCCAATAAATATGGATGAGAGTTATAGAGGTAAAGAGGATAGAAGGTAATACGACTTTTTCAACTTTAAGATAAAGATATATGTTTAATTTCATATTTAATATGGGGGTGGAGGAAGAATTCGTCTCAATTAAATTTTTAAAGCAAGGTTTCATATTGGGCTAACTCAAGCTAGTTGCGCCAACCCACCAATCAAATGCAATAAAAATGGCAAAAACTTTCTGCATCCCATCAATTTCATAATACATAAAAAATACCCTTTTTCTTTCATTTTAAATTTAAAGAGAGTTGTTTTCTGAAAATATTCTGAAAAATATTTTTTGGAAGATAAATTTATATTCTGAAAAATATTTTTTAGAAATAGATTTTCTTCTAGAACGTAAAATGTATGTTCAAAATCATATTTTCTGAAAAATCAATTTTGGAACACATTTTAGAATGTAAAATTTAAGTTTCTTAAAATATTTTTAGAATTTAATTTTGAAAGGTTTCAAAAATTATTTTTCAGAACATAAATTATATTTTAAAAAATGTTTTTCGGAATATTTCTAGAAAATATTTTCTGAAAATCATTCAATTATGAAGATAGAGTAAAATTTAATCCTTTTGCGACACTGATGGGTGCAGGTAAAAAATGATGGCTGCAGGAAATTTTTGCCAAAAAAATTAGGCATATGTGGGGATATTTTTCAATAGAAATCTATGACTAAAAATATCTCAAAATAAAGTCAGAATTCAGGCTTTGGTAATTCTCATTACCAGTATTAGGTTGAAGTTCAAGTCTTTTCTTTTATAAAGCAGAATGAAATAATATATTCTAAAATCTAAATCTTATTCATTGTCATCCTATAACAAAAGAGTCAATAATTCATCACTTCTAATATAATCTTTATCATTCAAGCTATGCTTCAATAAAATTTCCCTTATAAGGAAAAAAATAAATAAACGTCTTCATTAGATAAAATTAGTTTGTACTGATTTAGTTTCTCTAAAATCAGAATTAAACTTTTATATAATCTAGTTTTAGTTTTTGGAAAAAATTGTTTTCCTTTTTTCTTCTTGTTGTTTTCTTCTCTTAAACATAATTGTTTACCCAATAAAACCAAAATGAATATCATTTCATACAGTTATGATTAATAAGGAACGAGAAGAAAATTAACGATGAGAAACATTGTTGTTATGAGAAGGGTTGGTTTTATAGACAATAAATGTTAAGAAATGGGAAATGTTACTTTAATTATATTAAAAGTTTATGAAATTAAGTATATCACTGCCAAAATGTTAATGAGAGGGAATGCAATACAATTCCATGACACTGTAACGCCATAGACATTTTGCTCATTCAAATATGAAAGTATTAAACAGTATAACCGAATCTTTTTGCGTACCAAACAGCTATAATATTACAAAGGCATTGAGTAATTTACAGTAACTTTGAACCATAAGACACGTAATTTTGAACTGATAGACACTAAAATGTATAAGAGAAAGCATGTTACAAGCTGAAGCTGATAAGGAAAAATACATAACTTGGCCAGCATTGCTGCTTCAGATGGTTACTCATTTACCTTCTTTTGAGATAAAAAAAAGCATAATTTAACATACATTTGTCCACAAATGGATGCTGATGGAAGATAAGCTTAAAACTTAACAAGTTTTAACATAATACAGTTTCCGAGTTCAAAAATCAGATTAACTTGGCAATTGATGCTCAGAACTATAAGTGTAATCTCTCTCACCAACCTATATTGTGTATAGGAGTAGAGCAAAATCTCCCAAAGAAATATTCCAGCTTATACAGAGTTATTGATAGTGAAACCATCCTTGCAAACAACTTGTCCCACAAAAGGGTTGCACCCTAACACATTCTATGTCTGGGATTGTCTTGCAAAAGAAATGTTCAAGCTTGCATCATGGTTTGTTATTTTTCAATCATAGCAGTAGCTGGTTTGATATCTCTTCATCATTTGAAAGATGTGAATCAGGAGATGGCATGGAAGAAGAGTAAGAATATCTATCTTTCCAAAACATTGGAGGGTGATTAGGTGTTTGTTCCGGACTTTATATCACGATCCTGACATGTAAGTGTATCGAGTTTGAGCTCCAATCATAAGCTCAACAAGTTTTGCTGTAACATACATTAGGAAAACAGATCAGATACAGAAATGAAGATAACAAGCAAGTAAGACAATAAAAGGTAAACTAGAGAAACAAAAAAAGTATGAAGCACACCTGTAAGAAAACCTATGACAGGAATAGGTTCCAAAGCTTTTTCCGTGCTTTCAAGTCTTTGCCTAAAACATTATAAAAAAATTTAGTATAATTTTTTCTCCAACTCAGAAGTAGCACGTTGCAAAACATAAGGTGTAACGCATATGAAAGAAAGGGAAAAAAATGAGAACAAAATGCAAATCATTGCTACCTAGTATACTTGCTGAAAAATGGATCTCTCATTAGGTAAAGAACAAACAGCAGCTTTCGTCGTTTAACCTGAAGCAAAACTATTTAAGCATTAACTCTTTAGTGGGTGGAACATTACAAGGATCTAAGAGTTCGGAACGAATAATTAACAGTTAACAGCCAAGATTCGATGCCGAAGACTATTTAAGCTCAGTGCGTCTAAAGTGGTATGGTTTTTCAGTCTAGAGAAACACATACCTCATCCTTTTCTGGGGCAGACAGATGAAACAATTGCTCCTTCCCACCAGCCACTGATGATGTAACAAGAGAGAGAAAACTGTTTCCTATGCAATCAATAGCCAGCGAGAGGAACCAAGGGGTCCATGACCGAATACCATATTTTCGAATAAATAAAACATAAATAAGCGGTCTACTTATAAATAGAACCTCTCCAATAAGAAACAGAGCCCCACGCAGACCCCTTTCTGACAATATGGTGAGAAGTGTAGGTCTATCTTCTCTTTGATCTGAAAGAAACAAATATTAGTTGAATATCTCATGCATTACAAGCAATTACACTGCTACCTAATGCTAGGAATGTTTTTATAAACACATTACTTGTAGGCTCCATAGTTTCTTGTTGGTGTTGAACCCTTTGTAACCTCACTGAATCCGACACCTTGGCTTTTTCTCCAAATCTAACTAAAGCAGATAATGCTCTTCCTTCAAGATTCATTGGATTTGCACCAAGATTATTTTTCATAAAACTAGGTCTATGATGGCCATCTGGGTTTAAACCTGTATGTTGTGAAGTAAAATGATCTGAATGCTCCTCATCATTAGGTGTTTCACCTCCTTGTAGCAGCATCTTATATCCATTCTTACGAAATAAAGATAACCGAACCAGTACCCTGATTCATCATAGTGACACGAGATAATAAGAAAGATGGATCGTTGACCACATATATAAGAAATGTAACAATAGACAAAGGATATTAAGAAGGGCCATACGCTAAATTACATTATTCTGCTTACTTGGTTGCTTCAGTAACAGCAAGGAAATTCCATTTCCTATCATCACCATAGTAATGTTGTGCCACAACTTCAACTAATGTTTCCAAATCCTTTAATGCAGATAACCATAATGGATAAGGAAATGAATAGGGCGCAACAGAGCCTGAAATATTTTGCTTAGGAGCAGTATCAATTATGTGTTCATTGAGAGCTGTGATGATACCCAGAATGGTTGTAACTGCATGAAATCATATATCTTCTCAACAAGGTACCAATATTTATATCATAGGCCAATATAGTAAGTGAAAAATAGTTAAAAAAATAGAGAAGGTAATTAGAAGTTGTTAATTTTAAAGAAAAATATAGCTAGACTAGAAGAAAGTAACATGACTTCTGAAATTGCAACAGGAATCTAGTTAGTTAATATTAGAAATTTGCAATAGGGATTTGCAACAGGCAGACTAAGTTCAGTTATTAGCTAGTTATCATCTTCGAGATCAACATTAACAAATAGCTGGACATCTAAGCTTCTAATGAAACTCAAAAGAAGTAGCAAAAAGTTATAAAAATTCACAAAACCTGCTTCTGGTCCAATCTCTGATTCAGAAAACCGTTCCGGAAGAAGCCATGTCAATCCCTGTCCACATTTTCAACTCCTCAATAAACTATTCACAAGCTAGGCTTCAACACAATGTCTTCATAGACTTGAACAAACAGAACACAACAATCACAGCAAAACAGGCAGCTTCGTTTATTTTCTAACACCACTGCACTACATATATTTTCATTAATAATTACAAAATCCCAAAATTTTCAGTTTTACAAATGAAACAACCAAATCATAATCATCGGTGAAAAAAAGCACCAGATGCAACAGCATGAACTAATTATACATAAACCCACGGATTTCATATCAGAATCACCATTTTCCCCAAATTTTTGTGTGCAGTTATAATTGCCAAGCCACAATTAGTGAGAAGTAACAAAAACACAAAAGTATGACCTAACTTACAGATTCACTTTGGCTCATGAAGTTGTAACAACGGAATGATTACATTTAGTTTAATAAAAAAAAAGTATTGTCAAATTGTTAATCCAAAAGGTAACCTTACATTGGCCAAAGACTCCATCGAGTGCACAAACTCTCTGTTCTGCCTCACCCATCTCTTGTAAGCTTCCATAGCTTCAAAAACCCAACGAAAATATACAAAAACACGAAATCCAAACCTCGCTTGCAAAATCTGAAGGAATTGGAAGAGACCCAGTTGGTCAATTCAAACTTTCGACACAACTTGCTTCTAATAAAGATGGGTTTCCAAAATTTCAATCGGAAACGAGAAAACGAGGAACCGATGGGTATATGATCACGTGTCAAATACTGTAGAATGGCATGATTTGATCTTAACCGTTGATTTGTACAGTCTTCTATCTCTTGAACCGTTGGATTAGATTGTTTAGTCTTTAAAAAATATGGACGGCTAAGATTCGGTAACGAACTTTTAATTGCGTAGGAATAAAAGGTGAGGGTTTTTGAAGTTTGATTTGCAGAGTTCTCTCTTTCTCTTTCCTCTTTCGATTGCTTCTCTCTCTAGGGTTTTGGGGGTTCCGAGGAAACGTTGTTAAACATGCAGCTGACGCTTGAATTCGGGTACGTCTACGTTGTATCTGTCAAAAGTCACTGTTTGTTATGTTTCTTAGTAAATTATAATTTTATTTTTTTCATGAAAAAAAAACGAGTTTTTGAATGGGGAGAGTGATCTTTTTTAAGCGAAAGTGTGATGCTTTTCTCTTAGATTTATAAAACTGTTTTTTGGCGATTGTTAATATTGCGTGGAGTTTTGCAAATGTTTCATTTGATTTATTCACAGCATTCTTGGATTCTGTTTGTTATATATTGTAGTATTTGTAGTATTTAGATGGTGTTTACAAATGCATAACTGTTTAATCTTCAAACATAAAATCAAAGATGATTCCAGATATTATGTTCCCCATTCAGTTTATTAAATTATGAAAGCCATAGGAACATTTCTGCTCTGGGTTGTATTTATTCTATGCAACCCTAGACATGGCTACATAGTGCACCTTGTGCAAGGGAATCATCATCTTAGCTGATGGAGTCCACAAAGCGTTTTACCTTGTTCTTGTCTCAAATTCCTACCTATCTGGAACTGGTAGAGCTTTCTGTTGACACCTTCTATATAGATGATCATCCCCTCACACATTGTGGATTGTGGAAAGAACACACTGAAAGAACACACTGGTATCATTGAGTCTGTCACAAATATTGTTCAATTGATGCCAATTTCTTCTTTCAAAAGTTATTGTTCAATTGATGCCAATTTCTTCTTTTATGGGTGGTATGTTTATGGAAAAAATAAGGGAACTGGAGAGGAGGTGTTCAAATTTTTAAATCTTATATTGTTGGTATTCTGTTTGTATTAATTAAGATATAAGATACTGAATGTTATTTTAGAAGTAGTATGTTTTATTTTAAGGTTTGGAAACATTAACATGGATTTTTTTCACTATCATCCTATGAAATTTTTGAAGTTGTTTTGAACATTGTCAATGGGCCTGATCACCTATTCAAGGATGGGATGTGCTTTGTCAAAACCATGTATCCTGTCTATCCATGTCAATTATGACATTCAAAAATAATAGTTAGGACATTATAGAAAGAAACTTTAGGGAGTGGATGATGGTGTGAGGGTAACATATAACAATTGTGGCAGTGGTGTTGGGGATAGGTCAGAGAATGTGATATTTGCAAAGTATGGAATTTGATGGAGTACAATATAAATTAATCTTACAATTATAAATCATGGTGCTTGGGTGTCTACCTTATTATAATCCATCTAATATCGAATTATATATATGAGATTAGAATCTTAAGTCTTTGTGTGATCTGATAAAATTACTGAAACATACAGTGGGGGGTTGGAACTTCTTTGTGACTCTAAGAAGATTCATGATGTCAATATTGAGCAGCAAAATGGTGAAGCCAAGGTACAATATACAGCTATAAATATTTATTTTATTATGAAACATTGGAACATTCTTTCATTTTTCTAACATTTTCTTCATACTTTCTCAGTTAATCATGAAAGATTTGCTTTCTTGGGTACGGACCAACTTGATTAAGGAGAGGCATGAGATGTTCATGAAAGGAGATACTGTGTAAGTTTTATAATCTAAATACATTTGAATTAAGCTTTGGTAATAGGAAGAAGTTAACTTGTTTATGAATAGAGGAAGGGTATGTTTCATCTGAAGGGTATCTTAGTCTTAACCCACTGAATGATTAATGTATATGAATTACTGCAAATTTCATTCAGAGAGCTTACTTTAATAGTTAAGCTTGGTTTCTCATTAGTTTATGCTTAAACTAATTAAGATTACTTATACTGAATATTTGCCATATGCATATTTGTGTAATATTATAGTGCTAAACAATGTTAATATTTTGGTTGTGTGGTTTGTTGTGTAGGAGACCTGGAGTTCTTGTCCTAGTGAATGATTGTGATTGGGAGCTAAGTGGTCAGCTGGACACATCACTGGAAGAGAAAGATGTGGTGGTTTTTATATCAACCCTGCATGGTGGTTAGGACATGGATTATCAGGATTATCAAATTGTTATTATCATTTATTTGTTAACCATAGTTGTTGAAGTCATTGTGAACCATGATAACTAAGAAGTTTGTGGACAAATAAACTTACTGAAATTTGAGCATATTCACACCATTTAATTGTTTGCAAGTATCTATGCATGGATGAAATGATTTCTTCATTCATATTGCATGACTGAAATGAATGGAAGAATGATTATATTGAGCCATTGATTAAATCGACCATGCATGTAACCATAATCTAATTGTTTTTTAAAACATAATCAACCATATTAAAGAAGTGAATAATTAATTATGATCTTTTTTACTACAATTTTATTACTTAACACGTTACATTAAATGTCAATAATCAATTAAATATGTCGAATTATGTTGTGTAACATGATTATAATTAAAATTATGGTTATATAATATAACATAATAAATAATAATAAAATAATGATAATATAAAAATAAAATAAGATAAAGAAAATAATCAAAAATAATTACTAAAATCATAATTATAAAATAATAAAAATAACTAAAATTATAATTTAATATTCAATAAAAATTAATTTGATCATTTTATAACTTTTAAGTTATCATATTAATAAAATTATTTAGAAAATTTTCCTTTTATCTTTCCATTTGTTTTCGATCACTAACTTAATTGCCTTGATGAGAGCCATAAAAGAAATGTATATTATGTTTGTTTTAAAAAAAAGGTATTTATTGTTGAGAGTGGGATTTGAACCCACGCCCTTTCGGACCAGAACCTTAATCTGGCGCCTTAGACCAACTCGGCCATCTCAACATTTTGGTATAAATTTCTGATCTCTTAATTTTAATCTAATCATGACTAAATACAAAATTTTATTACATGTCATTTTTCAGGTGCACTCATTTTATTTTGGGTGTAAGAAATGAAAAAACGTGGATTCTGTTTACCAATTTGTAACAATGAATTTGCAGGATAACTAATTATATATAAATTTGCTTTCCAATGTTTACTAATGTTGCATGAGATATTTCTTTCCTACTCCAATATCCACTGAAATTTTTTAAGCTTGCTTTACTTATTGTAGTGTTTGAGCATATTCACACCATTTAATTGTTTGCAAGTTGTTACTTGATCTATGCATGGATGGAAAGATTTCTTCATTCAAATTACATGATTGAAATGTATTAAAGAATGATTAAATTGACCCATAATTTATTAAATGGACCATGCAGGTAACCATAATATGTGTTTTCTTAAAACATAATCAACCATATTAAATCAATAATTAATTATGATCTTTGTTTTACTACAATTTTATTACTTAACACGTTATGTTAAATTTCAATAATCAATTAAATATGTCATATTATGTTGTGTAACAAATTATAATTAAAATTATGGTTATGTAATATAACATAATAAATAAAAATAAATAATGATAATAATAATAATATAAATAAAACAAGATAAATAAAATAATAAAAAAGTAAAATAATAAAAAAAAAAAATTACTAATAATCATAATTATAAAATAATAAAAAAACAATAAAATTATAATTTAATATCCAGTAAACATTAATTTAAAGTAATAAAATTAACTTGATCATTTTATGACTTTTAAGTTATTATATTAATCAAATTATTCACAAAAGTTTACAAATTTACCTTTTACCTTTTTTACTTTCCATTCGTTTTCGATCACTGCTCTTAATAGACAGACTAAATTGCCTTGACGAGAGCGATAAAAGAAATGTATATTATTTGTTTGTGTAAAATAAGAAAATGAACAAAACCAAAAAAACCTCCAGAATAAGAGAAATGTGCAAAAGTGAATGTTAAAATAACTGCATGATGTTATGTTTGTTTTCTTTTAGCATTACAAATCCTTTTAGCATTACAAATCACATAATTAATTATAAGTGTATTTTTAAGTTTTTATTTCAAATATAATAAAATAATATACTATTTCAACTTTTCTTTTTATTTCTTTTCATTTTTTATGATTTAATTAACTTCTAAATTTTTAAAATATTTTAACTTTAGGTATTAAGTTTTGAATCCCAATTAACTGTAAAGAATTAATTAAAAATATAAAAATAATAAAATAATAAAAACTCAATTAAAAATATTCAAATTTATAAATCTTAAAACTTAAGTTATTTTTTAATTTTATAGAGACACAAAACAATAACAATGCAAAATAATTCGCAGGTTCCCTAAATTGACAACAAAATTAAAATTACTTTGACTCAATTAAAAAATAATACATTCAGATAGTCAATAGAATAAACTTTTTTTAATATTAACTCAATTTAATATACCCAAATCTATTAAGAACTTCTAGTTTTCATTTCCACTATTTTCTTGCCTTAGTTTTCCTCATCCTTTCTTTTCCTTTTTACCTCACTTTCCGTATCATCATCATATTATCCATCCAACGCATAAAGGTTTTTCATCATGGATAAGTTAACATCTTAACAAGCACATCATTACTTGAAAAGTTTAAACAAAACAAGAATATTAACAAGAAATTATCCATCTCAAAATATGAATTATAAAAGATACAAGACGAGTAAAGAATATTCATGAAACAAATTAGACTAACCTCGGTAATAATTTTTTGGGCTACATAAGAAAGCTCACTGTGACTTTCATTAAGTTAAAAGCATATAGAGAATGACTTGTGTTGGCATCCCAACAAAGAAAAAGATGCTTCATCAAATGTCAGGTAAAAAATAATGTGAACCAAAAAGGCGTACGATGACATTATTCATGGATAGAGACCATCAATCCTGGAGGCCCCTTCTGATTCTCTCCAATTCTTCCTCAGTCTCATGTATCTGGCGTTGTAGTGCTGCTAATCTGCGCTGTAACCGTTCTACATGGTCTCCTTCACTAGCTAAGGATTGGTATGGTGATGTAAAATGTCTAGAAAATGCTTTCAGAGCTTCAACCCCAGTAACCTATCAATGTGTGCTGGTTAATTTAAGTCTACAAACGAGCAGGAAATAACAGGCGAAATAAAAGCAAACTACTCATACAGTTTCAGTGGTTTAAAAAGTCACCAATAGGTTTTTCACACGTGTATGAATCTGCTGAGTATCAAGAATGCAAAAACTAACCTCTTCTGGGAGCAATGGCAGCTTGGTAATGTTGAAGTCATCATACAACATGTAAAACTGGTCCAGATATTTCTGTTGCATTTTCATTCTTGCCTTAAGTAACTTGGATTCAACATCTACATGGGTGAAAGGATTAGACGACAATAATATGATTTGGAAAAGAAATTAAAAAAAAAAAAAAAAACAATAATGTAAGTTATCCAGGACATGACAGGAATGTTACCTTCGTCATCAAAGATTACTTGATTAATGATGATATTGTGGGTGTCAATTTCAAACTTTGTAAGTTCCTGAACCAGTCTCTCTGTTTCATATAGAGAAAGGAATTCGGGAATGCACACACAGACAAATGTTGTCATGTCCTGTAAAAAGAGAAATACAACAATTTAGTTATTGGAAAGGGATAGGTACCTGGGTTTGGGTACAATGATATATAAATGAATAAAATTCAAAGACAAAAATAATACATCTTAATTGATCGTACTACATTTCAAATAAAGGGAACATAAAAATAACAACAAATGGCTAGGACCAATCAAACAATTCGAAGTTAAAAATTCAACGGACATGGAAGTCTTATTATAAGAATAACTGAAGGAAAGTAAGCCAATTCTTTTTATTAAAATTATACAGACAGATTGTTTTTATGCAGGGAAGGACCTGTCTTAGCTATTGAAATTATCATATCCAAACACTAATCAAAGAATGTTTGTACTCACCTTAATTTTTTACTGTCCTATCACATAATATTTATTTTTCAAAGGTTAAATACCATCTAAGAACTGAAAAAACAGTTGTCTGAAATGTGACTAAATTATCTGTAATTAGAACATGAACAAGTTAGTTTATAGGATTCTTATAATGTTTCAAATTTTGAGGATATTATTTAGATGAAGATAAGGATCTTATTCTTATCATTTTGATTTAGAATGTAATGAGTTTGATTTTAAAATTAAGATAATGTTAGCATTTGGAATTTGTATAGACTTTAGCTCTATAAACATTGTCCACAAATAAAGCCATATATATATAGCTAAAGTCTAATAAAAAATTCAAATACTAGCATTATCCTGATTTTAAAATCATACTCAACATTCTCCTTTAAAAAAAAGCATAAAAGAATATGCCACACGAATAGAAGTTTAATAAGCTCCTCAACAGCATATCTCCTTGAGAAAATACATTTTCTACTAAAGAAAAACCAGCAGTCTCAGTGTGAATAGTAAATACGATATTTCATTAAAAGTAAAATATTCATGTTATTTTGGTTTTACATTAATATGTCAACACATCATATGCGCTACCAGCAATGTCAGTTCAACTTTCACCCATTATTAGATCCTAACCATAGTTCATAAGAATTACAAGCTCAAATCCTCATGAATATACAAACTACATTCTAAGTTATAGGAATTGAGACCTCCTATTTACAGTAGGAGAAATAGGATGTACACAAGGAATAACTGTGACAGAAATAACGGATAGCTAACTACAGTTAGTTATTAGTTGGATGTGTATTGAAAAAGGGGGTTTTGAGTCGTTAGAAATGTCAATGGGATTAGCTAAATCTCTGATTTATCACATTCTTATTGATTTTCATAAGTTTCTTTACAAGATTTGAACAGCTGATTTACTTTCTGTTTTATTTCATTAACTAACAGATTTGAATATTAGTAAATTAGACAAGTAATAGGCAAAGTTTTCTGGTATAGCTTTAGGCAGAGTCTATTCTCATGACTCAAAGCAAATATATTCGCGATTTACTTCACAAAACACATATGGTAGAAGCTCGCTCCATTTCTTCTCTTATGGTTTCTAATTGCGAATTATCCAAGTTTGGGGTTGAGCTGTTTCTAGACCCTACATTATATTGCTCGGTGGTTGGTGCTTTCCAATATGCCACTCTTACAAGACCAAAAATCAGCTTTCCTGTGAACAAAGTCTATCAGGTTATGGCTAAACCATTGAATTCTCATTGGGTTGTGGTAAAACGCATACTGCGGTATTTTAAAGGTACTTTGTTTCATGGATTGCATTTTCAACCTGCAACTCTTGTTGAACCTTTATCCTTGAAAGCCTTTTTTGATGTTGATAGAGCAGCCATCTTCCCTGTTCCTAATTTAACATCTTGGTAGTCTCAAAAACAGCAATTTATTGCTCATTCTAGTACTGAGGCTGAGTATAGAAGTCTAGCTCAAAGTACCACTGAACTAACCTGGATTTCTACGTTGCTCACTGAGTTGCAAGTTTCCTTTACTACTCTTGTTCTTCTTTGTGACAATCAAACTGTTGTGTCTATTGCTCACAATCCAGTATTTCATAATGGCACTAAACACATGGAGATTGATGTTTTCTTTGTACGGGAGAAGGTTATGGCCAAGCAACTCTAGATCTATCATATTCCCCTCTTGATCAATGGGCAGATGTGATGACCAATCCTCTATCTTGAGCTCGTATTACTTTTCCTAGAAGCAAATTTAATGTTAAGAATTTTTCTTCTGAAAATTCTTCTCCTTGAGTTTGAAGGGGAATGTGAGTATAAATAAATATAGTTAGTTTGTACAGCTGTAAGTTTTTACAGCTGTCAGCCATCGTTACCAATAGCTCTTGATGTAAACAGTGCCTATACATACAAGTTTGTACTCGTCTTATTAAGTGTGATGAAATAATAAAAGTTCAGTTTGTTATTCCTGTTCGTTTTCTCAAGACTCAAGTTGATGATTTGCCTCATTGCATTGAACGTTCCAAGCCAAACTTTTTCTAGAGACAGAGACCTCCAGTTACATCTCAACCTCCTCCAAATCTTAAATCAGCTTTTGTTCCGGAAGTTTTTGGTCTTCATCAGTCCTATCATCTGTTCATGCACCAAATCAATATGATTTATCTACTCCACAAGATCACATATCTCTTACTGCTACTTGGACTCAGATTGCGGTACCTTTTATTCTTAAATAGCAACCCAAGCTTTTTGGGTGAAAACTATGGAAGAAGAGTTGCAAATCATAAAAGAAAATCATATTTGGGATATGGTTCCTTGTCCATCTGATATTAAACCCATTGAATGTATATGAATCTACACTATCAAACTCAAATCTGATGGTTCACTAGAACGGTATAAGGCTTCTTTGGTGGTTCTTGGCAGTCAATAGGAAGATGGAGTGGATTATGAATATGACGAGACATTAGCTTTTTTGGCTAAGATGACAGCTGTTGGTGTGCATCACAATGATGGCCACTCTTACATATGGATGTCAAGAAATTTTTTACATGGCATCTAAAAGAAAAAATTTATATGACTTCTCCATAAGGTTTGTTGGTCACACCCTCTTATGATGGAAGTTGTTCAAAGCAGTCTCTTTAAGGATTGAAGTAGGCCCTCAAACATGGTTTGATAAGTTTTGTTCCACTCTACTTGACTTTTCCTTTACTCAAAGTCTGCAGGATTCCTCTTTCTTTCTACAGAAGACCTCTAATGGCATTGTTTAAGTTTCCGTCAATGACATTATTATGGTTGGTTCAGATCCTGCATTGAGTCAACAACTACATCTCACTATTTCTGTCACATGAAAGACTTACGTCCTTTACAATATATTTCTTTTATTGAAACTGCAAACTACTTTTGCTAGTATTTTCTACTCCAACACAGTTATACTCGAGAGTTAATCACTTTGGCTGGATTGTGAGATGGAAATTCAGTCCAATCTCCTATGTAAGTGAATGTGAAACACTACAAAGGATGAAGGTAGATGTTTGACCAATCCTTCTCTATCGTCAATTGGTTGATAGTCTCAATTATTTAACTATTACTCGTCCTCATCTTGCTTTTGTAGGTTAACAAGTTAGTCAATTCATGCAGTCTCCTTCTGCATTTGGTTGTTGATCAACGAATAATTGGGTACCTACGAGGTACTCTTGGTTGAGGTCTTTACTTCCTCGTGCATATTCTATTTCATTGATTCTTTACAGTGATGCTAGTTGTGTGAATAACCATAGTTCAATTTCTGGTTGGTGTATATTTCTAGCTCATGCTCTTATTTCTTGGAAGAGTAAGAAAAAAGCTCGAGTTTCTAAATCCTCTATTAAGTATGAATATCAGGTCATGCCTCTATTTGATTTGGTATTGTTTGGCTTCGTGGATTATTGGGAGAACTTGGATTTCTTCGACATGAGGCTACTCCTCTTCATGCCGACTAGTGTTATCGAACTTGCAGCCAATCCCAGATTCTACGAACAGATTCAAGCAGCTGTTTACTTGCTGTTTTATTCTATTAACTGACAGCTTTAAATAGCTATGAACTAGTCATGTATTAAACAATTTCCTTGCACGGCCTATAGGCAAAGTTTCCTTGTATAACGTTAAAGATTCTTATTAAACGGGATTCTCTATATGATGAGACATTCATTCAATCCAATCCCATAAGGGGCATTGATGATTGTTGTGGAGACTGCAGGACTCTCAAAAACCAGTAATTTGGTTTATACGCAAGCAATAAAGAATCTGTTTTCCTTTATTTTCAGATCCAGCTCCTACAACTAATGTTATGAAAAATAAAAATTAAAGTTCATTCAGCAGCAAGAATTCACGACAAGTTAAGGAGGGATAAACAAGAAATCCACATTTTTTAAAACAATTCCAAACAGAAATTTAATGTAATTCTTACCGGATCTTTGAATTGCTTATTAACTTGTTCAATTACATCCTTCATGCCTTCAAGCCTCCCGAGAATTGCATCATCACCAAAATCCTCACCCATGCCAAACATACGAGTCATCTGTGTTCAAAGTTCAAAATGGATTCCAATTACACAATAGATTATAAAACAAAATCTCATGAATATCAGAAAAGCTTCTTGCAACTTGGATACAGACATATCTATGCTGCAGGAATAATATAAAGTAGTCTTATAGCCTGCTTCCACAGGATAAATATTTATTTTTTTTAAATTAAAATTCATAATACCTATTTTTTAATATATAAATCATATTATACACAAATTTTATGATAAATATGGTTCTGGTTCAAAGCAGTGACTTTAACTTTAAGTCAGTCGAAATAAAAGTTAATTTCCTGATGGGAGTCTTCCAATTATAGTTTTCTCTCAGGTCTCAAATCCCGAATCCTTGCCAATTATATACTGGATAACAAGAAAATCGGATGGATTGGGGGTTGGGTTGTTACGATCTCAGATTTAGTTGCTAACCTTGCAAGAATATCGCGACACAATCATCTAGTGAGTGACTAATTTTCTAGCCTAATAACTGACTCCACATGTCGTCCAACGGGCAATACCTTTACTAGTATATATCATTCCAAAATTTATGTTCACAAGCCCAACACTTTAAGCTATGGAATTTTAAGATTAATAAGGGTGTCATCTAAAAGGCGATTAACAACCCCTCGTCCCAGAACCGTCCCAGGAACATTATACAGGGGCAATCTTGACTGGATTCGCCCATATGGTGAGCTTTTACACCTTCTCCAAAAGGTGACACTTGCTCATACCTTTTTCTCAGTGTTTGGCTAAGTAACCCCCAGGTCCGGGACGGTTCAAATATCTTTATATTTTAGATTTAAATAAACTGTTTAAATTGAAAGTGATGGTTAAGAAAATAAAGTATACAATTAAAGATAAAAGAGACGGTAATTATGGTTGATTGAAATTATATTACTAGCTGTAGGAGTGCGTGAAATATCCATCCAAACAAGAGAAGAAAGAAAATATTGAAAGTGTCTAATTGAGAGAATGGGGAGAATGTCTAACCCTCTCACTGTGTAAGTCGTGCACAATAATTTACAATGACAAAAATCATCAAAAGGAAGAAGATGCTATTGACAAGTAACAGAAACAATTGGCTTTTCATGCTGAAACTATCTGGACTATTATTAAATGTATAAATTATTAAGGACAACTCCATAGGCTGCAATGCATGTTTATATGAGGAACTTTGGCCTTCCACCATTGATACCACTGTTCTGAAGGAATCAAATGATAACCGAATAATTGAATAGGGTGAAAGTAACTATGGCAAGGAGACTGATCAGTAGTTTTTTACAACATCAAAGAGGTCTCCTGTGATTCAATTCTAAAACAATAGGCAACAGACATCCACACTTTCCATCCTGAATTGTAGCTCAAAGAAAGACAAAATAGTTAGAGTAGGATCACCGTACTTACAGGACCAGAATACATCCTTTTGCTATGGAATGAAACATCTGGGAGGAAAAGAATTACATCAAGGAATGGAAAGAGGTGATTGAAGTTGAAAATGAAACAGTAAGATTTCCAAACGAACTGAGGGTCTGTTTCTGTACTAACCATCTAATTAAAAGGGAAGTGGTGTGGAGGGAGGGACTATCAAGATCTTGTATTAAATAAGTCTTCTATGTAAGTTAAAAATAGATATTATATAGCACTGATCCCAGAATCACTATGAGGGAATACAGTAGGTTAAAATTGAATTTGAATATTATAGTCTATCTAAATACTGAAACTGAGCCTAGGAAAACATTAAACTAGAAATAAGATATCATGTGATGCAAAAAAATTCATTCAAAAGTTCTTACCTGATTAAACAAACCACCGAATTTATTTTTCAAAGACATTACTTTTGCAAGACCCTTTTCTAAAACCGTTGGGAATTGCAACAGTCTGAGTGTATGGCCAGTGGGAGCAGTATCAAATACAATAACAGAATAATCCATGGTCTGCACCAATCTGCAAAATTATTATAGATCAAAACACACATGGAATAAAAAGAAAATATAGTTAAAGTGGCATTTCAAGGAAAGATAAAGAAATGAGAGCACCACATGCTTGATTAATAGGTTTCTTGATTAATCAAGCATAAGAATGATTTCCAAATAAACAAATAAATAAAAAATTCACATATCTTAGTGTGATAAAAATTATGCGTCCAACTTTAGATTTTGATATTACAGCATATTGATTCATTTGCAACTAACTTTACATAGACATGAATTGTTTTAAAAGAAAAAGGTTCAGTCTTTTCCTGTATAAAATCAACAGCCATTCTCCTTACAAGTTTATGTTTGCTTTGACCTTAGACCCATAATCAAATATGCACGAATTATGAGGGCAGAATACCCGTGATGGGAACGGTCCCCTGTCATTAACCATATACCTACTGAATCCTGTAGTTTTAATATTTTACATGAGTCAGTAAGAACTCAGCACTTGCTAAAAGACAGGATTTTCAGGAGTCTAAAATAGGAATTTTCGTATCTACACTATTTCATGTGATGTGAGATCTAAATTAGGATTCCCAGCCTTCTATTTTTCCATTCAAATCATTTCTTTTAGATGTGAGAAACTATTTGTCATCCCCCCACTGCAAACCTATACTATTATTGTCACTAACACCCTCTTCCCATCCACCCAGTGCCTTGGGTGTGAAATATACAAAATTGAGACTTACCAAAACTGTTACGAGATCTAATTTGATTGCATTAAACAGGGAGATATGATATGATTTGATAGGACATATCTTACCAAATATTTCCCATTAAAAGATATATTGATTTTGATCCTTATCAATATAAATCTTCTTCATTATAAATAATAATACTGTGTGTACACTACACAAAATTCACTATATTCCTTCTCGGTTTCTCTCCGCTCAACATGGAACCAAAGGGTTACCATGCTCCATGAGCTGTTTTGTCACCGGTCCTTTCAACAAAACCGTATGAACTTTACTTACGGAATACCAAGTAAAATCTCAATGATAGTCTAAAAGGCTCCTGGTGGCGGGCTGTGGGTAACAAAAGGAATATTCTCTTCCCTGAACTAATCTCCACAAATTGACACAATTGAAAAATCAATATCCCAACGTCTTAACATGCTTCCTTTGGGGTGTCACTTTTAAAGAAACAGATAAAGAATTGCGATCTCAATCAGGAAATTTACTATGTCACAGGCAGAGGCAACAACAAAGAGGCCACCACAATGGCAGGTATCAAACTTACAACAACATTCTTTTTTAAGAAATTATGAACACGCATGAATTGTGCCATTCACATAAAAATAGATAACAAAACCCAAAAATCTATTTACTTTTTACTAGAGCACCTATGTTCAGGATTAAAATCTCAATAACTGTTTCCCTAAGGTTTTCCGAAAGAGTAATAATATGTGCTGCCATCATACCATACACTTATAACTTTTCTCTACTCATCTCAGCCTTTCACAACATCATATCCTATATCACATCCACAATTCTCTCTCTTCTTTCTATATCGACTTCTAGACATTAATTAGGCTAGTGGCGTCTGTTGACAGTTTTCCTTTCCAAAAATTTTCACAACAAGCAAGTTCTTCCTGATTACACACAACCAACCAGGTAGCTACCAATCCAAAATCAACTGCCACTCCTCTTCCTCTCAAACAAACCTAACCCAATCCACTAATCCTGTCACAAACATTACTTACACACACGCCTCAAACCTAAATCACTCAACTTATCCCGTCACAACCAATACACTCACGCCTCAAAACCAAGTTCAGCAAGATTGAATTGTCACAGTATTCTTACTTCAACATCTCAGCAAAGCTCATGGCCTCGTCAATTCCAGGAATCGCCCCGGCAAGTTCAGAGAACAAACTGTCCATCCCATCAGAGCCACCCATATCCTCATGATCAACGGTAGGATCCACCTCCTACACCACAATCCCAATAAGAGAACAATTTAACAAGAAAAAAAAAAAAAAGAAGCCCGGGGGGAAGGGGGGGATAC
>Ga0099824_1002310_pt1 | contig 27815 bp, 11 predicted proteins | sample SiratrowhiteBW_FD_76837 | JGI IMG/M metagenome (GOLD analysis project Ga0099824, IMG submission 76837) | Root nodule microbial communities of legume samples collected from California, USA - Siratro white BW | ecosystem: Host-associated > Plants > Roots > Nodule | place: USA: California...
AAAAAAAAAAACAAAAATATATATATATATATATATATATATATATATATATATATATATATATATATATATATATATCCAAACTCATCACACTTCCTGCTTTGCTAACATACTCGAACAGAACGTTGACAATTTGCTAATATTATTTTATTTTATAATCTAAGATAGTTGTGCAATGCATGACTCACGCCTTGAAAGAAACTACCTCATCTCTAATCCTTCCTACTATTTCTCATATTTTCAACTTACCATCAATCATGCGTCCTAATTTATTTTTTTTATGGAAATTATTTTCGTTAACTGAAAAGCAAATTACACTACTATAATAAAACTGGTTCTAGTTCGCTCAATGAAAAAAAAAAATCTTTATTCAAAGTTCGGCAACAAAAAAAATTCAGTTGTTTGAAACTTGGCAACAAAATAAATTTCAGTCGTTCTCACTGAATTTTTTTATTTCCTACACGTCTTGTTTTTATAAGATGGTTTTGTTAAAATACTAAACATAAAACGCGTTCATCATAAAATTTAATATTGTTCTTCAGAAGAAACATTATTGTGTTATCTGAAATAAGAACACCTTATTTAAATTTCTTATTGTCAACTTCTTGCACAGCCATCAGTTTCTGAAGTTGGCATTAAACCTGAAGTTGACAAAAAGTTGCTTAATTTGTACCCACCAAACTACAAATTGGACAAACAACCTCACCCAACTAAACTGTTAACGTCAAGGTCACACGTTGTTGTGAATCAACCAATGCCACAAAAATGAAAATTGAAGAGAAAAGTGATCAATCAAAAAGCCCAGACGAAAAGAAAAGTAAACTCTAACACAAGCAAACATACCTTTCCCAGAGTCCCCAGGAAAACACCCAACTCGAAGACTCTGATTTTTCTGATTAGTGAACCCACAAGCTTGACCACTGATTGCACAATCGCTGCACCTTGGTTCGGTCCACACCAATTCAAGGTCTGTGTTGAGATCGGGCCAGAAGGGCCACATGGGCATGTCCAAAACTGGGAGAGGAACAAGAGCATGAGACATCACTTGGCACTGTTCCGACATCATCGTTGACGACACAATAGGTTGTGACCACGAAGCCATCACCGAATAGTTTCGGTCGTCGCTTAGGCACGAAATTTGCATTAACGGGAATTGAGAGGAGCGCGTCACGTTCAAGGGGCAACGCATGAAAGTGAGGTTAAAGGGACTCGATCCATAAATCCTGGGGTTCAAAATAAAAGGTGAATCCGAAAGGTTCCACCCGTGCAAGAACCGTTTTGGAAGACACCCTTTGGGGTCGTTGACTTGGATGCTTTGGGACTCGTAATCGATGCTTTTCACAACCAAGTTCCCGAAACCTGGGAGGTCCATAACTGTTTCTGTGTTATTGATGCAAGAAAGCTGGAAACTTGGAACTGGGAAATACCTGCAGCGAGGATCTTGGTTGGATTCTTTCAACCCGAAAGGAAAGTGAATGTCTATATAGCCGCAACTCAAGGTGTTACAGTTAGGGTCGTTATTCCCTCGTGTGGTTTGGAGATGGAAAAGGAGGAGACAGAAAGCACATAATATGGCTGAGGTAGCCATTGATTGAGAGGGTGAGAAGAGGATAATTAAGAGTGGAAAGTGGTGAATAAGGGTGGGATGGGTGTGGGGGTTTCTTAATGGTGAACGCTTTCACTCTCAAATGGAACCTCACAAGTCAATTCTTTTATGTGATTGTCAACAATGGTCAATTCAAAGAATAGAATAGCCATGGCGTGGCATTCTCGTTCAACTGGTCCCTAAATGACCAATAGCACGAGACAAAAGAGAAATATAAACAACAAAGCATGCAGCTGAAGTGGCTTCTGACTCTCACCAGAGTAGCAGTGGGGTTAATTTACCAACGGCAAAGTTCAGTCTTACTTATCAAAAAGGGAAAATTCGGTATTTCCACGTTAGTTAGAAAGATGAGAGTTAAAATAGTTCATGTTACTTACGACTTAAACTACAAACAAACCTAAAAAAGACTTAATTTATAATAATTTTATCGTCTGTAAGCAAAATTGACACGGCAACTCTTCTGATTGATCCTTTTGACTGGTAAAGTTAAGCTACCTAAAGGATCCGTCTATTTCCATTAGTTAGACTATTCGCACATTCCACCAACTCATAATAATATTTTATTTCATAAGCAAATTTCCAGTACATGTTTTTGAATGGCAGTTTTAAAAACTATATAACTAAATAAATTTAGAGAAATAATTTAGTTAAATTAATTAATGGCTGAAATATAATTTTGTTTCAATTTGTTTTGTTATCAAGTTTAAAGTAAGTTTATTCCTTTTCTTTAGTTTTGATGACTGCTGAGTTGAATGATTTTATTAACTTTTTAAATAAAGAAAATATCGGTATGTAAAATAAAACTTATTTTTATTATGGTTTTTAATTAGAATTTGCTTTCATTTATTTGTAAAATAGAAACTCAATAATTGTTAAGAGGTGTGAGACGAGGGAGCAAGAGGCAAATTGAAGAAATCACACTCAATTGGAGACAGTTGGAATTTTGAACAGTAAGAAAGTGAGCTAAATATGAAAGGTATGACACTACCATAAAAGGTGTAACAAAAGTATAAGAGACAGGGAGACACTTTTACTCTTCGGTCTATATCTAGATTTACAATTTAAATTTGATTTTTCCTTTATTTGTCATTGTAATTGTCAATCAAGGCTTAATTTTAGGTGGCTATATATAGTCCCTCTCTTCCTTTTTTAAAATACTTTTAAGTTATATAAGAATTAAAAAAATATTTTAGAGTTTACTTTTGTGAAATTGATTATTATCCTTTATCGATGATATTGGTTAATGTTGTTTGGAGTTTTATTTTCAATCTTGAGAGTTAAGTGACTATTCAACCCTAAACCATTGAACCTTGTAATGTTTTTTTTTAAGGATAAAATGTTTTTCAATTGGCATATCATTATTTCAATCTCCTGAATTTTATATTCATTTTTATTTTTCAATCTCTGTTTTTATTGTTATTTTGTCTTGTAATTTTAATTTTTTCTTTATCACTTTAATTTTGTCTGAGTATTGCTGTCATGATGTTTACTTTAATTTTATTTCTTAAGTATTTTTGTTATTAGTTTATCATTATGGTTTTCTTTATTTTTCTTATGAACTTGTTGTTGGAATAATTGACTAAAGTTTCTTATAGGATTTTGTTGTTCGAAACAGATGAAAATGAAACTTTACTTAAGTAATATGTTTATGTTAAATACATGACTTTTATCAAATTTATTACTTTTATTTTCTTAACTTTGGTAACAAGGGATGAAAAATGAAATCTTACATCAACCAAGATTAACATAGATAGTGAAAGCAATTACCGAAAATGACAACTTGATTTAATACACATATAATTATTTTGAACATAAACTCTAATATGAACAAAAGGTAACAAAACTATAATTAAAGTTCAGCAAGGAAAATAAATAAATTTATGTTTATAAGTATTGTCTAATGTTATCTTAATTTTGATGAAAAGTCTCCATATTAATTGAACATAAGTATAGGTAATATCTATTTTTTTTTGTTTAAATCGAGTACAAAGACAGAGACGAGCATGTATAAATATGGATACCTGTTTTCATCCATATATTTTTTCTCTTTTTAAATTACTAAAACAACCTTAGTTTGTATTTACTTATATTTTAAGTATTTTTTTAATTTATTTGTATAAATAAATTAAAATTTTATTTAGTACTTTTAATTTTAATATATTTATTTATTATGATTATAATTACATTGCAAATAAATTTAAATTTTATGTTAAAATATAAAATGTCAAAGACATAAAAAAAAATTTATGTCTGCTAATAAATGTATGTGCACGTAGGTTTGTTCACAATGCATAGTTCAATTTCTTATTTACTACCTTGTAATCTCTATATTTATCTTCATAAAAGATGGACAATCTAAAGTTAATTAAGTGTTTTTGTTTTTCTTCACATAACATGGGTTACTACTCTAATTATCATGATATTTAATAATTTGATATTGGAATAATTATTTTTGAAATCTCAAGTTAGGTTTAAATATGTTCGATGAAAGCTGTTTTAAAGAAATGTAAAATAACCTGCATTAAAAAGTATATCGACTTGTATATTTAGGTAACGATGAGATTAAGTCAAACAATTTTTCGGAGGCTTATGACCCAATTCATGTTGGGCTTAATTAAGATCAAATTCCTTTACTAGATAAGTTGGCATCTTCTTCGAAAGTTTATTTAGGTAAAAAATCAAGTTTTTAACACTTTTAAAAACCTTTTTAAATCTAGCTGAAATATTTAATTATTAATACTAATAATATAATTTTTAATGTAGGTGGTGATTAACCAAATCAAATAAACCTTAAATGAGTGTGATTATGTCCAGTAAAAAAACAAAACGTACTGCTTGATTAATTTTAATATGGGCTACACTCTTTCTATGTTCAGGCCACAGGTAACAAAATTAATTTTACATGATTTTGATGTGATAAAGTTAATTTTCTGTAGAAATGAAATGTATAAATGTACTGCTTTTAAATTGCAAAATTAAACTGAAACAATTATTTTAAAAAAATACAATATGTTTACATAATATTTTTCTTAAGGAAAAAAATTACTGATTTAGCTGTTCTGATCCAACGAAGACAGGTAAGAAAGATAATTTAAGTCTTGCCGAATGGTATTTACTAGTTTCTTAGGATCATTGCCATTTTTTGTATTGACAACAGATGATAGTTTTTTTTAAGGAGAGAAAATATTGAAATGAAATTAGTCAGTTTCAATATATACCGTACAAAACTTTCGTTAGCCAAATAATGTTGATTCATTAATTCGGTGCAATAGTTTTAGGAGACAAACTTTGCAATGTTTATATATGAATAATGTTGAGAACATATTATCAATTTTACAATTAAAATCTGGAACTTGTCATGGACTGCATAAATAATTTTAGCTTTAGTAAATATTTAAAAAACATCTAAATAAAATTTAAAGTTAAAGAAAAAAAAATATGCATATTTGATTTTAGGATTTAGTTTTTGTCAGAAGAGAGTAATGCATGGCTTTTACTTCCCGTAGCCCCATTATTGAACCTTCACTCCACAAGTTTCAAAATAACTACTTTACACATTTTTAAAATGATTTTTGGATCACTTATTCAATTTTTTTTCTAAAACATACTTTATGAAATTCATGAAATTCGTTCTGGAACGCGTATTCTAAAACAAATTAAGAGTTTTAGAAGAAAAAATTTGAAATAATTTTTTCAAAATATATGAAAATATATTTCTAAATAAGATTCTCAGAATAAATTTTCTAATATGTATATAATATCTTTTAAAATGAGTTTTATATGAAAAGTGTTTTTTTAGAAAGAATTTTCTAGATTGAGTTTTTTTTTTTTCTTTTAATCTCCTTCTCTTCTTCTTCTATAACTGTGGTGAGAGTTCTTCTCTTATTCTACAACAGTGGTGAGACGCAATGAGGAAGAAACGGACACGATAATTCAGTCATTTTACTCAATTGTGGGGTGCAGGAAGTAAAAACATCCAATCATATTACCTGATCACTTTAGCCCACGTTTTAAACAACCAATCCAACCCACTCAATTTTAAAAAGTTAACCAAAAATAATAACAAACAAGACGGTGTAACAGGGGTGGACTGATAGAACGTTCTTCATTTTGTTCGTTAGTGTGTTGCGTTTTGTAGACATGAAAATCATGCAAAAATAATTGTATTAATAAATGTAAAAGAATTTTACAAAAGCAAAATTGTAATAATTAGTTACAGGAGAAAGAGATGAAGAAAAGAAATTTGCAGAACGTTGTGAGCCCTAGAGAGTGTTTGTGGGATGTGAGAGAATGCAAAGACGATCAGCAGGAATGAAGAGAAGTTGATGAGCAACGTCGTTGAATTGGAGAGGTCCTTCTTGGTTCCATTTTGATAGCAACCTCGCAGCTTCTTCCTTAGTCAATCTAACCCTCACTCTCATCCCTTCTTTTTCTCCCACCTTCTCATCACTCTCGCACCTTTTCTCAAACTCCTTTTCACTTTCTTCTCCCATTATCGTAGCTTCTATCTCTGCAAACCTCACTCTTTTCTTCACTGCCTTCCTTGCCCTTTCTTTTTCTCTCAACTCATCTCTGTATACTCCTTCTCTCGCTTCCACTGCCTCTACTTTTGCTTTTTTATGCGACACTTTCCCACAGAAGCAACCAAATATGGTGCGAATCATCCTTAGTTAAAGAGAATGAGTTTTGAGTTTTATGAAGGAAGAGGTTTGTTGGTTGGTTAGTGGTGAGCAAAAGGGGCATGGAAGAGTGAATTTATAGCAATAATTAGTCTTGGTCTACCACAAGTTTGAAGTGTCAACCGGGCATGCAAAGAAAATAACAGTAGAAGGTGTTAGTTTCCTTGAAAATTTTATTAGCCAATGAGAGACCAAGGCATGAAACTAGTCACGATTATAAATCTAATAGTCAAGATTCAAGTGATTGAATGAGGAATCATGATGGTCCCATAACCTTTGTTTTTATTCCCGTTAGCCATGGAACTTTTGCTTCTCTTCTGTGCTGAAGCTCAAAACACTGTACTGTCATGGTTGAAAGGGTCTACATAGATATGGTTGAGGGCTTTAGTAGTTAGTATTTTTCCATCTTGAAAAAGCTGAATTGACATGTGGGCCATCTCTACAAGCTTGAGAAAAGTTTGAGAAAGTGACCTAAGTGTTATGAACAAACATTTTTTTTTACTCAATTTAGGGTAGACTAATGTTTTTTCTTTGAATATTTTCCAATTATGTTTTAATTTTTATGGATCTTACCTCCTAATTTTTTCCCTTCACATCTTAGTCTTCATTCTCTGCTACTCCTGATGACATAATAGTTTAATAAAACAACTATGTGTATCTTTTAATAAATTATGTTTTTATTAAGAATAGAGATTATAGACAATTTAAATATGTCTTTTTAAGGATAAAATTACGATAAAAAAAAAATCTCATATACTCCTGATAACATTATTTCAACATAATTGAGATCAGAACTTTAATATAGAGATGAAAAAGTAATTTCATAAATAAATCTTTATTCTCCTTAATCTTCAATAGAAAATTTTATTTTAATAATTTTATATCATTTATGAATCTGAGATAAAAAATAACGTAAATACATTTTTTATATAAACAACCTTTAGTGAATATCCACACTTCAAAATCTTTTAAACTTCATAACTGACTTTACTAATATTATTTTATCAAATTTGAATTAATACCATTCAAAATTAAAATCTACCTCATTGTAAAAGAAAATTAAGTATAATTATATTTTATTAACAGTTTTTCAAATAAGTATAAAAGAAGAAACAACTAATAATAAATTAATTTAAACAATCTTTTCATAAATTACTTTGTACAAGTTAATTTTAAATAAAAAACCATTTTAATGTTTTCATATTTTCATTAAATATTTATAGAAAACAGTTACTACAACACGCCTTAGGTGAAGTGACAAATAATTTGAATGTTGGCTTTACGTTATTAACTATCGTTATTATCGATGACAGTAATTAAAACTGTTAAGAAGATGGGTAAGACGAATTAAAATCTCGATTAAAACTCAAAATAAAAATCCAAAAATGTTTAAGACAGAATGAGATCAAGACTTTTAATTTATTTATTTTCACCCTCACCCTTGTTTCATTGAAAATTCTAATCTTATATTTTAATCATATTAGAGAAAATTAATCTCTGCCACTATACCTGATTTCTTCTTCTTGGTCAAACAATTCAAGAAATGGCGTGTTGAAAATGGAAAACTGTTCTTAAATCATCAATGGGGTTAACTTATGTTTTTTACTTAAAAAAATGAAATCATTATTCACTCTTTTTCCATTGCTTTCTTGTTCAGTCTCTGATGAATGTAATATGACAACTTCTTAGAAAGTGATACGAAGAATTGGTCGTAGAGAAATTACGCAACGCGCTTTTGATTAAAATTAGACTAAGTCAGTCTGATTATGTTTCCAAACACTAGTTGGCTTTTGTTACCCATTCGTGTTACTATGAATTGAGTAAACTATGTTTTTGTGCCTACCATAAGCTTTCTAAAACCCTGTGCATTTCATTTGAGAAAAAAAAAAGATATAAGATAAGGTTTTGTTAAGATTTAAAAGATGTAGAAAATTTAAGACTACGTTTCATTTGGATTTTTTTTAATTTTCACAAATAATTGTAAAATATCATTAATTTTTGCTTCATTTATTATTTTGACAAGATGCAGAAAAGAAACGGAAAAATCAAATATTGTATAAATTTCCTGCAGGGAAAGTTGAGTTAGAATAGTAGGTGTTTGATAAGACCACTAAACTAACTATTACCTTATTTGACTAATTTGTACAAATATATTGTTTTATTTTTTAATTTAATATTTGGCTAATTTATACAATGATATCATTGTTGTATTGTTGCATTTTTATTATTAATTTAATATTGCACTTGTTTATTATTGTTTTAATTATTAAATTATTTATTTTATTGAGAAATGATAACTATTTTAAATTATAATAAAGAATACTTTTTTACAAAATTTAAAAATAAAAGTTAAATAAATATTTTAAATTATATATTTTTTTCATAAAACAATTTAAAAAAATTATATATATATGATTATTAAAAATATGTAGTTAACTAATAGTAATATTTAATTCAACAATGAATCATAATCTTATTTATCATTTTATAACTTCCAGCTAATGGATGGCGAAGTTTTATCAACTAATTCTAGTTTATTTTCTCATCTTTTCTTTAACTTTTTTACTTTAAGCTATATTTTCAGTTAAATTTACCATACATAGCATCCTTCTTAAAAAAAAAAAAAATACTGTGATATTCAATCAATGTTTTTAAGTATTAAAAAAATTATGGTATTCGATCAAATATTATTATGATATTTTTTAGAGCATAATAAAAGTTGGTGGCATTTAATCAAGATTTTAAAAGATAAAAGAATTCAAAATTATATAAATTTCAACACGTACTTTGTTGATTAGATTATTATGAATTTTATTTGACTATTTTAATTTGTATGTATAAATATAATTCTTATAAAACAATTTTATTCAAATATGTGAAATTTTATATTTCCATTTACATTTTTTTTCTCAATGTCAAATATAACAGTGATCTGATTCTCTTGTCCAACTTCAATATATATATATATATATATTTTCTCATGATTTTTTTCAACATGATTTTAGTTGTTTTTAGTCAACGAGCTAAAAAATGCAACTATAAAAATTACATTAAAAATAACAACTAAGAAGTACAAAAATGAAGAAAAAATATCATCTAATTATTTTAGTTTTTATTTCAAAAGTAAAACCTGTTCTAAATTTATCAAATTAGTTTTTTTTTTCTAGTTGTTAAAAGAAAAGTGAAAGGATTAGAGTGTTTAAATGCGGATGTTAGACTTCCTTTATTTTATATCTGTGTAATAATAATTTAGGATTGTCAATAAATCCATCAAATAAGTGTTTACTTATAATTTTTGTAATTAATAAATAATGGACTGGAATAATCGGAGTATTGGAATATGTTACGGTACTAAAAATATCATATTACATATTTATGTGAAAATAATACACATAAATTAAAATTTACAAAGGAGAAGCAATGTAGTATAGATAAATTAAACTTTATAAAGGAGTAATCCTTTAAATGCATGGAGTCATACAACCCCTTACAAGTGAGGAGGGTACGAAGAGAAAAAGAGGGGAGTGCAAAAATGAGTTCCAGAATGTTCATTGGATATTGGGTCTAACAGTAAGGCCCAAACATGGACAATGGACACGCTTTACATGTGTGGCGAGAGAATGAAGAATTGTGAATCGGAAAGTGAGTTTGTAGCTGGCCACCGTGAGCGATGGGTGGAGCTCAGGCGTTGAAACGAATTCCCCGCATCAAGTTTCCGAACAGACGTCCCAACTCCGCCGCTTCTGGTCGGTACACACACTCTCTCTTCCCTTCAATTTTTCTTCTATTTCCACTTTCTCAGTATTTTATTCATTTCGTTGCCATTTTCAACCACAATCAACGAATAATCTAAGCCTAACATCGGAAAGAAGCCAAATACACAAGTTGATTAGGGTCAAGGGCATAGTAATATGTGTAAGTGAGAGCTACTCATCATCTCACAAACTGATTTTGTGAGCTTGAACTACTCCCACATTCAAATTACGAGAGTAACCTGTCCCCAAATTGTAGGGTGTATCGTTATCCTCTGATGCTATATTGTTTGTGCCGATTATTCTATACAAGCTCTATTGTTTGATTGTGCATAAGGATTCGTCGTTTACAAAACGGTTTTTCTATCCGCATCCCATCAACGATTCTAAGGCGTCTTGCTTGCTCTTCATGAAGTCTAGTGTTTGAAGTCCCAAAATTTTGAAGACTATTTACTTCTCGAATATTCAACATTAGGAAGGATTAGTATGCTTTATTTATTTATTTTTTCATAGTTTTTTATTTTATTTTCTGTTCAATCTAGGTTTACATTTTGTTGATTGTGTTGTGATTGATGAGAGAGTACAGAGTGGATTTATTGAAAATAATGTTTTTGGTAGAGTCTACTAGAGTTGTTTCTTGATATATGTAGCTAGCTGACCAATCCAATGGGGTATGTCTAAGTGGTTGTTGTTTTGGTGGATGTTTTGAAAATTGGAACAGCTGTTTGGTCGCGATTAAACTGTAGTCGAATTAGTTGTTGGTGTAAAAAGTTCTACATTGTTTCAACCGGTTAAAAGTCACGGTTGATACGACTTTTAAGAAGCTTATCATGTCTTCTAACCGTTGGTAACTGGATAGCAGTGTAAAACTTCTTTACACCTTCAATATACTTGGACTATTTACTATAAGTAAAATTTTACATTAACATATAAAGATCATATTACATGTTTTATGAGATGAAAATTTGTAATGAATAGTTAAACAATTTGAAAAATTGCTGCGAAATCCGTGATCGGTGCATACCTGGTTTTGAACTATTTCTTGTTCCACTGGTTCCGTTTGGGCCAGCGGATCTATTTTGAAAATTATGGCTGTGATTGGTAATGGTTGGATCCACTAGACGAGTAACTGAATTGTTTCCTCAATTATCTGTAGGTTGACTGTAAGTAATTTTACCAATTCTATTGAAAATTTTCATTGCAGGTTCTGCATCTCAGACTCAAGCTTCATCTTCAGCTAGTGATGGTAATTTATCATTCTTTTCAAGTTCAAATGCTTCCGCAACATTGGGAGGGAAGGCCTCTCTTCAGCCCAAAAGGACTCCAGTGTCTAAGGAAGAAATTGAAGCAATTTTGGTATGAAAGTCTCCTTAGTGCTAGGGTTTTCACCTTCTCTGATTACACTTATTACTTTTGCTCATAACAAATACATTATGGACTGACAAAGGGTTACTGGGTTAGGACCCTACTTACCGTTGCATGAGCTACTATTGAAATTTGCTACTAGTCAGGCTTCTTAAGAACTTCCTCCAGGAGAAGGCCAACCGTTGGATGTGCATGGTTCCCTCACTGGAACCTACACACCTGTATTTTCGTGGAGGAAGAACAGTTCTTTCTCCCAAAATATACGTGTTTTTCTTGTCTGCTTATTTTTTGTAAATACTAATCACCTTTGGATTTAGCCTGGCTAGTTATTGGCTTAATTGACTGATCACTACTTGATTACTGGGAATCAATTAGTTTTTCTTGCCCCTTGGTTTATTTCTGTTACTAATTTAAACTTGTGGACTTTTTGCAGTTGGGTGGCTGCTTCTAATCAAATGTGTTCTGGAAAACGCACCTGTATCTTGAACTTTTTTCTGTGACTCTGATTCATCAAACTTCTGACGATGATTCCTTTCTCCTTTTTGTTGTTCGAGTGTCCTGTCTACAGTTTACTCATTAATAATGGAAGGTGACCAGGTTTGAACTTTTGAAATTGAGAACCATGTTGTCTATGCTATTACTTCAATAACCAGCAAATTTACCTAGACAGAAGGTACCTCAGTTGCTTGTTATATCTTTATTAACTGTGTAATACGTTTAGTTAGTAAGGAAATGTGCAAAGAGAAGAAGAATGTATGTTATGAACCATATTCCATAGAGGCTATTGCTAGTTGCTGGTTGCCAAAATCCCCCAAAGGTTAGTCATTAGGATATGAGTGTACCTTATTTTGCGTTGAAAACCAAATGACCAATTACCAAAGCTGTCCCTGAACTCACATCCACAGGTACCCGTGTTGTTGCACATTGATCCATCACTGTTACATCTCATTATGCGGTAGTAAAACGAAAACCTGACTCAATGTAGGTCGACCTAATGCAGTTGGGCTGGGCCAGAAAAGCCCAAATTCAATTCCGGCCTAAAAAATGAAGTCCAGGCCCCGGTAAAGGCCCGTGCGCTAAGAGTACTGCATTTCGGCACATTATCCTTAAAGTGAGATAGAATCTCTGACCAAGCATGTTTGTAAGCATGAACATGTCTTTGGGCAGAGTGTGCAGTTTTTTCTTTTTAATAGAGTGCAGTTTTAATAGAGTTTGTTAAATTTTAAAACATGTATTTATCTAAACATCAAGAAATAAGGGATAATCCGTGAGAAATTCAAGCAAAAAATTATGCTTCTAGGTTCGTTATTTAGAAATCGTTACCACCGCCAATATAGCACGAAAAGTTGGATTTATTATGACATTTAAATTTATGGCATTCCATTTTTTTAGAAGTAGCTCACAAATACCTTATTTGATCTCAAATATAAAACTTGTCTGTGAGAGAATGCCCGGGAGAAGATAAAGCGTGCCTATAATTGTCGACTAGAAGATCAACTATTAAAATTGTGATAGAACAAAAATATATTTGATAAATTGAAAATTAATCGTAATATTAATCTTTGATTTTTTTTATTAATATCTATCACTGTACTTATCACTTAAAAATAATTTTCTCATTTTAATGGAATCTAATCGTCAAATCTAATAGCATTACCAAGAACTTATGCAACAAAAGTATGCTACTTATTCTAAAAGTATATTTATTTCTATTTATACAATACTCTTGTAATGCTTCCATCCTATATAAATAATTTAATTTATATACATGTCACAAATTATTAATTTAGTTCTTATATAACAACTTTTTAAATTAGTTGTTATATGTCAAAATTATTAGTTTGGCCCCTCCATCATGACGTCTCATTTTTAATTTATTATTTCTGTTTATTTATTCTTAGATTGACCTTTACACGTGCAATCCATTTTAACGTTAATTTATGTAAAAACAAATAATGTGCTATATAAATTAACACTAAGAATTTACATCACTTTTATAAGCCAAATTAAGTGTGGAGTATATGTACGAAGGCTAAATTAATAATATGGGAATGTCGTAATGACATATATCACGTGAATAAGGTCAGCAAACATAGAGATTGCTTTAATAAATTTATATGTATAGAACTAAATTAAGAGTTTGCGACCGGTCTTTAAGACTAAATTCTACAATTAACCAAAAAAGTTATTTTTGATTTTTATAATTTGCATTTCAATTTGTTTTCTACATTAATTGTATTTTAACCAAGTTATTCTGAATTAATTTACGATAAATTCTGTAATTTAATAGAATATATTAATTATCTTCTTTTGCAATGACAGAAGATGCTGACTAACACATATTAATAATTAATGATCATGATACTTAGAGCTAATAACTTTTAAAACACTATATTATTTTCTAATCATAATTTTTTTAGTTTAAAAATAAAAAGAAAACCAGAGATTTTGTTTGTATTATCCTGGAGAGAGGAAAGTTACGAACGGAGTCCAGGTGTGAAGGATTGCGAGTGGGGAAAACTGATGGGCAAAATTGTCTTTTCGCTATAACCGCAACAGCAAACCGAAGCGCACTGTACGAAACAAACACCCGCGTCTTGGGCTTGGAGCCGCTTTCTGTTTCGATTTCCAGCGAGGAAAGTGTTCCATCCTCGAAAACCCTTCTCAGGTATATTACCCCAAACTCTATTCATACAAAATTTCACTTTCAATAATTTTGCTCTGCCACTTCAAACTTGTAAGCAGTAGCTGTCGTGCCACATGTTCTCTTCGTTTGACCATTTATTTAATTATTCTGAAGTTGAGTTTTTTCTTTCGATCTTCGCTCAGTCTGAAATATTAGGGTTGGTATATCAGCAACATGTGGTGATCTAGTTTAGTGGCTCTGAGTTGCTGCTTGATTCTTGGTTTGAGGTGTATTGTTATTGTTCTTTGTTTTCAGACGTTTCTGTTTCCGTATACAGCCAATCTATTTCCGATTGAGTTCCGCTGTTTAAGTTGATGAATGTGGGTGAGGACTTTTGTTGATCACGTGGAGCGTTTGTATAGGTGAAGTCTTTTCCTCACACTATTTAGATGATTTATGTGTGTCGCTGAACTTTTGTTATTGTACATTTCAGGGCTGGCACCCATCTCATATTCCTATTGTTTGCTGAAATGACCTTTGGCTGCATACTGAGCAAAAGTCAAAAACTGGTTAGCAACTTATGAATCAGTTAAGGAAGTGATGAATTTTGTGCCGATTTAACATCTTGGTGTGGTTACTATTTGAAGATAGACCTTCCTTTACTCTTATGACGCTGTCATCCTCAAAAGTAGGATTGCCCCTTTATTCTTGTTGAAGGTAATTTAATGGATGATGGTCCTCCGAAACTAAAAATCATCCCTGATCACTTTCAAGTTCCAACATCAAGCTTAGAATCCCCTGGGAGTAGAACATCATCTATTACAGAGCCTGGAACTGATCAATCTTCAAGGTATGGTTTCCTGGTTAAAAGTGAATAGAAGAAAGCAATAATAGAAACAGTTATTAAGAGACTTTCAATTTATTTGAAACAAGTCACTCAATCTAGCTTAGTTTAGGTCCTCACGTCATCAACGGACTCGAAGGAAATTAAGGACTGCTTTCATGTTGAACTTGTTTTCTCCTAGGCGACTGTCATGGGGTTCCATTACTGGAGGTCAGGAAAAGGTGTGATTTGAGAAGCTTTTATGCTTGTGCAAATTTTGTCATTGGTCAAGGTTATATTATATCCTTCCAACAAAAATTTATATTCTGTAGGTTGAGCTAACAGCTGCAGAAGTAGAATCACTTCGATCAGAACTTGCTGATATAGAGGAGAGGGAAGCTCACTTGAAAGCTCAGTGAGTGATGTGATCCTCAACTTTATAATATTAATGGTTTACCAATTAGCAGAATTCTTTAGGTCACAATTCTTTTATCCTCTAGGTGTACTGATCTCATTGATAGAAGCTGCACAGCAGAGAAGATGCTGGCATAAGTATTGAAGTCTTGATACGTGTGACTTTTTGGAATATTAACAATAAAATGTGGACATCCTTTTACTTAAGTTGTTATCCATTTCATTCCATACAAGTGATTCTTCCTGGTGTGCTAGACACAGCTACTCTTTATTGTTATTTGTAGTTGAAATTGCTGCATTGAGAAATCAGAGAAATTAACTGTTTAATACCTACCTACCTATTCCTCCCCCTTTCTGTGGGGAATTCTTGATTGGTTTAGGAGAGTTGAGGTTCTGCCTTTCTTATATAATGATTTATTAAATTAAATTTTGTTTAACAATTAACACAGGTTGGAACATATTGATGAAGTTTTGCGGTCGGCTCGTTTATCTGGATATTTATCCATTCGAACTGTAATAACTGTCTGCCCTACACCAGTTTATGTTTCTTTAGTTTGAGCTTCATTATTTATTTCACATAACAAGCTCAACTCATTTGCTTTTGCACTTTTTTATAAAGAGATGGGCAGCACTACCAGGAGAACCTGCACCTATAGACGACACTGAAGTAGATGATCGGCTTCCGCGTTTTGTCGTTCTCCACGGAGCATGTATATTTTTATATCTGATGTGTACAGGTAATGCAGTGAGCCATGTTCCTTCCTACTAATTGTAGCTCTCATTTTTAAGAACTACTTTGCTTTAATATTAACGTAGTTAAATCTGAGCAGGTAAATCTCTGCTCTTTGTTTCATATTCTTCTCCTGCACCTCTCTATTTTTCGAATATATACAGAAATGTCAATTCATTTGCTGATGTTTTATTCTTTTTGAATATTCATGTTTGCTCCAAAAAGATTTATGCTAGTGCTAGAATGCATGAAAGTGAATCAGCGGTAGGATATAGAATCTATAGATAAAGGCAATTTTCTGTTTGTCATTGTATTTGTTATTGTACTTGATATTAGTCACATGAATTTGCTGACATAAATATGATGCAGGAATTCAACTGTTTTAGTCAGGATAACTGTTTTGAATTGACTGGTTTTAGGAATTGGTATCTCATGACAAAAGTGATGGAATTGGTTGTCATTGGACAGTACCTCTTCCCTACTTTTTTGAAGTTTGTTATTGACCTTTTTTTTTTCTTTCAAATCAGAAGCTCCTATTGAGGCTTCATCAACTCTCCAAAAGCTTGAGCTATTGGAAGCTCCAGGAATTCTCTATCAATATTTAAAAAATTCCCTTTTACGTCAAAGGACGGACAAGCCAAAGGCCACCCTAATTTAAATAGAGTAATATGAGCAGCAGGGAATTTACTCTTAGCTTTCTCAAGGAGACCCTTATGTCATGCTTAGAACTAGCTCTCCCATATGCTTAATCTACTTTGAAAAGGCCTAAATTTGTTTCGAATAAATCTTTGAAAAAGAACAATTGCACTTGGTTAGCTTAATCAAACATACATTATTCTGAAGCTTTTAATTGATTGACTTTCATTTACCTGTACATGCTTTCTGATGAAAGGGAAAAATTGCAGATCTAAGCCCCCAGGACTCAACCCTTCTATCTGATATCACTGAAGTTGGGAGTTTACCATGTTTTAAGCAAGAAGATGATGAAATTCAATATGCCTTTTATATTTTAACTCGTCATGGATTGCGATATGAATGCTCAAGCAATTCGAAGATCCAGGTGTGTCCACGTTAAGATAATTTGATTCTTAGTAGCAGTTATTATATTTCAGTTTTAGTCTCTGAACTGATGTTAAGCAATTTTCATCCTTGATATATAATTTTGATCAATTTCTGAAGACAGTATTCAGTCACATGTCACCATGTCAATGATGTAGTTTGCCTCCAATTGTCTTCTTTCAGGTGGACTCTTGGTTATCAGCTTTACAAAGCGAATGCAAATTAGAACGTGATACATTTTGTGAAGCTGACTGCAAACTGGAATCTGATACTTCAGTTCTCAATGGTTCGATTGAGATGTAATATAAGTACACCTTCTTTGTTGAGTTTAAGTGGCTTTGTACATCTTGGCTACTTTGTAAATGACGATGATATCTTGAAAGTAACTTAATAAAAACAAGTGATTTATTTATTTGTCACTTTTGGCTCAAACCAGGACTTCAACTATCCATTAGGTTTAAACCTTGCAATTTTAATGACCTTTCTATGTGTAGGTAAACTAGAGTTGGTACATATTTAATAAGTGAACTATTTATTAATTATTATTATTATTAATATTATTTCTTTTTCATTAGTTATTATTATACATTATTTTGATGAAAAAAAACAAAAAAATAGATTTACAGGTAGTTAGTTAGTTGATTATGACGGGCTATCACATTTTTTGTCCTAACATATGCCGTATTGAAGAAACAATTCCACGTTTGTGTGGAGAATCTTGAGAGAAGTTGATGGAGAGGGTTCCACAGTTTGTCCTCAATTCTCCATGTCCGTTTCACCGAACCAAACTAAGTGAGTCACTTTTAGGCTCTTAAAACTACGATACTCGACATTTAAAAAGGGGTGCAACTTTAAATTCTTGGGCTGCAAAATGCAAAATCCATGGCCGATTCATTGTATTTGAAAGTTACCTTGTATATGATGCGAGTGAAGTCCGTTGTTACATTGAACCGTGCTTTCCCTTTTGGTGGGCTTATTATCCACAATAATTTTTTGTCACATTATCTAACATTATTAACCATAATCACCAAACTTAACTCTTTTTTCTTTCTTTATTTGCTACGGGGTTTGTTCTTTTTGTCCAAATGAAACAGTACCACGTAAAGTATTTGACAAAAGAGGAGGTTTCGTAATGATTTTCCAGCACACAAGAATCTATAAAGGAGCATTGTTCCCTCTCTTCTCACCCTTTAAACTAATCAATCTTTCATCAACCTCATTATTACTACATCATCCTTCTCTGTCTCATTAATAATCCTACCTCAACTCTCAATTTGGACTATTGTTTTGTAACATAAAATGCGGATATCCCCTGCAGTTAGAAAATAACTTTAGGATGAGCAGTTCAATCTCTCACCATCCATTTTTTAATTATTTTTTCTATTAATAATTTAACATATATTAGCGGTGCGCAGCTAAAAGTTAAAGTGTAGAATAGTAGGAAAAAATGCAGTATTCGAGAGATTCGGGTTGGTCTTGTTGAAAAAATAAAATAAAAATAAAAAGATTATGCAAGGATCTGATTCCCAGCACGTGGACTGAATTGGATGGGCACAGTAGTAAAGTTAGTTAACTAACCCCTCAAACCTAACCCAAGTCCTGACTACGTGCGCAGACACACACCACCCGTTTCCAATTTACACAATGACCCAAACATACCCAAAAGTTAAAAGAAAGAGAAAAGCAAGGACCAAATTGCAAAGGCAGGGGAAATAAAAGAAGCGAGAATCAGTGATCCTTCTTCACCGTCGCATACTTCTTCTGCTCTGCCACTGAGAACAATCTAGAAAGATGGCCTCACAGGTTTGCAAATCTGCTTCCAGAGCCGGCAGGTTCCTTCTCTCTGCTTCCAAGGCCTCTCGTTTTCACTCTCGTAACTACCTCCTTCATTCACTCATTATCATTTTTTTCCTTTTTATTTTTATTTAAACCTTTCGTATCCCCTAACGACATGATTCCGAGCTTTCTTTTTAGTTTCTTTTGTACAATTTGCGCCAACATCTGTTTTTATTCTTTGTGGGCTTTGGATTGGAAATATATGTGTATTTTGTTATGGTTTTCGATTGGATATGTGAATGAGTTGAATTTAGATTTTAGTATTTGGCTTATATGAAAAATGAATATTCGCGTTTACAGAAGGACGTGCGGTTGGAGGTGCTGCGGCTTTCTCATTGAGCAAGAAGCCTCATTTCACCTCTAATTATGGGAGGGGCGGTTCTGGAAGTGGATCCGCATCATCATGGCTTTCTGGAGCACTCGCTATTCCTGCTGCAGGTTTGGTGACCCATAACTATTCAAACAATACATTCACTTTTTGATTACTGTGTAGGTCGTGATCACAAAGTGAAAAACAGATACATATTATAATTGCTGCCAATGGCCATTTTTTATTCTACATATTACTGTCATTTGTATCATATATATTTGTCTAAAATGAGTAGATCTACTGTATGCAATTAATATAGATGTTAAGATCTAAGATGTACAGATACAAAATGTGAATCTGATTAAACAGACAATGCAATTATTCTGAAAATATATATAATACAATTGTGTGACATACATATCTAGTCATGTAATAGAATTTCATGAAATTATGATTAGATTTAACTAAAAAGATGATCATCTTCTTACTCAATATGCCCCCTATTTCTTATATGTAAAAGAAGATGACAATTGGGTGTCAAGATAATAAAAAATAGATGATGCCTTTGTATTGCAAAGGAGGAGGAGCCTCGTCCCTCGTTGCTTAACAGTAGCATTTGTGGCTTCGGGGCCTCTTCTACATCAATACCTTTTTAGTTGGGGATAAGTTAAGCTTTTGGATGTGATATAGACTTGATTAATTCCCTTAGCATCGCCTACATTGCAAAATATATCTGAACTTTAATCAAGTCTTTAAAGTTATAAATTTATCCGTATTCTTTTCAGTTTTAACCGACTTCGGTTGGATTTTGACACATTCATCTCTATCTCCACCGTGAATTGTAACTTTAACACTGTGACAGATTAATCAATTGGAAAAACTATGATAAACATGCACCATTTTTTATTCCGTTTGCCATGTGTATCAATTCTCCTAAAAAATTCGTTGATTACACATACTCTATATTATTTTAATATCCTAGTTTTTTTTTAAGACCTAGTGGTTAACTTTAAAGTTTGAACAAAGTTCTTAACGGTTTGCTTCTATGCTTTGAATTAGTCGATAGGATCTTAAAGTGGCGCAATATTACTGCGGGCTTCCTTTAACTAACTTCCTTTAACTAACTTTATTTTATTTGTTTTTTCTTTGTTGTGTCTTGAAGCTTACTTGTTCCAAGACCGGGAGGTGCACGCTGCTGAGGTACGCTTGACATTTCTTTAACTAATTCTCCTTTTCTTTTTCACTCATATCTTTGGTTGCGTGCTGTTCTCCCTGACACGATTATAACGTGGCTACTTTTTCTTACACAGCTGGAGCGCACTTTCATTGCCATCAAGCCTGATGGAGTGCAGAGAGGGCTGGTAAAGTAAAATTTCATTTCTTCCACTTCTGTATGATTTGTTTGTGAAACAATGTGAACAAGTAAGTGCAACTTTTTCCGCACGTGTCGCAATATGGTCCCCACTTTGAGAAATTATTATGAGTCTGGAAATACAGTCTCAACTAATCTTTACTTAATATCTATTAAAGTGTATATTCGTTAATTTAACTGTGTCACACACATATTAGTTGAAACGTGAACTCGTGATAATTTTGAACTACCTAATAATCTCTTCCACACTATCCTCTGTGAGCTTTGTTCAGGTTTTGCTCAACATTTTTTGTTTTCCTCCTTTTCAGATTTCTGAGATTATATCTCGTTTTGAGCGGAAGGGGTACAAGCTTGTGGGAATTAAAGTAGTGATTCCTTCAAAGGAATTTGCCAAACAGCACTATCACGATCTGAAAGAGAGACCCTTCTTCGATGGGCTGTGTGATTTCCTAAGCTCTGGCCCTGTTATTGCAATGGTTAGAAAATAGAAATGACTCAACCTCTGATAACAGGAATCAAACAAGTCAGTGCCCTTAATTCTTTTTATTCCCAAAAATTCATGTCACAGGTGTGGGAAGGACAGGGAGTTATTTCCTATGGCAGAAAGCTAATTGGAGCCACAGATCCTCAGAAATCAGAACCTGGAACAATTAGGGGTGATCTGGCTGTTGTTGTTGGAAGGTAACTAATTGTTCTGTAGATAAATGTGCTAGTTTTGTTTCTCTTTACATAATGCTTTCTACATTATTTGGTCATCACAAATTTGATTATAATTGTCCTGTGCTTACAGAAATATCATCCATGGGAGTGATGGTCCCGAGACTGCCAAGGATGAGATTAAGTTGTGGTTTAAGCCAGAGGAGTTGGTTAATTTCACTAGCAATGCAGAGAAGTGGGTTTATGGTGTCAATTGATTCTTTCCCTCATGCCTTGGGTTTTCTACAAGCTCAGTGAGTTTTTTTGGAATAAGTCATTTGTCAGCGGCTATACTGAACTCTAGAAGCCAATAAGTGCGATCGAGATTCGTAGCGATAATATATTTTAACAGGAATTGCATTATTTTATCAGTAGTGTGACATTAACTATGCCAATAATTCTGAATGAGTCAATTGGCTTTTATTGAAAAGACTGTTCATCTTATAATAGAAAACATGTATGAGACTTTAAATCATCCAATAGTATTAGGTCATGAATTTATAAATAATTTCTTTAAAAATCTATTAATAAGTTGTATTATTAATATGAAACACTATTTTTGAGAAAATGCTTTTAATTTCTTTAGTTTTTTTAAATATTATTCTGCTCAAAATAGGGAAATAAGTTTATATTTATGCTCAAAATATTTACTAATTTTATTAATGACTAATATTAAAAACATCTACATCTTTAGTGTAAGATTTTTGTATCTATCTTTACAAGGCTTTTCGCTGTAATAACCTTAAAGATCTATAGTATGCACGATGAGTTCTTGTAACAAAAACTCTAAGGATCTCTAAATTTCTGTTTATATTTTTACGCTCTTTAGAAAATATTTTTTATAATCTTACATCTTAAAAGTTAAATTATAAGGTCTTTAAGAGATTAATTAAAAGTTGTTTAAAAGCTCAAAGTGAGATTTATTATTGAAGTAAATTTTAGATGAAATTTATAAAGACTTGCATAATGAGATAAAAAAATGCAATATAAAATATCATAAGATTTTACTAAAGATGCTATAATTAATAATTTTTAAAGAAATCTTCTCTTCTAGAAATTCATTGTCACTTAAATCAACTACTTGATAAATTATCCTAATATGAAGGGTTGTAACAAATAAAAAGGCCTAAAAATTTATGAAATCTACTACGAAGTTATGAAAAAAAATTACCGACCGATACGGTAACACTAGTGTGATATGAATACGAGGTTCTCATACGTGATTAATCACTTTTTTTTATATATGAATTTTACTATATACCCCATAAGTAACATCAATAAATGACATGTATTGCAACTTAAAATCTAGCTTAAAATCCAGCTGATAAGTATTTTTTGGCTTATAATTTTTAATTAAAGGCTAGAAATTCTACCCATTCTTATTGAATTATGACTTAATCAAACTTCATCAATATCCAGTCAAGGACAAGGAGATGTATCAGATTCACGTATTATTCTAGATTAATATCTGATCGTGTTATACAATAAAAATAAAATTTCAAGGCGATTTTTCAAATAAAATTTTATATATGTTATCACTAATAAATCTATTTATATAATTGCAAGAGTTTTATGTGACAAATGTTTAAAGATATAAAATATTCAGCCCTTAAAATTAGGATAGTTTATGGATTATCACTTAATTCATTCTTCTAATTTGATCAAGTTATTAATTTTGACGATTTTTTTTTTAAATTAGGATTGATATATTTTGAAGACAGATTTAGATTATATTTCACATTATGTTGATAGATGCTTAATAATGTTTGAAAATCGTACTTTTTTTATGCAGTGGAAAAGTTAAAATCAAACAAATAACAATCGCAGTTTTAAAATAATTAGTGTTTAATTTTTTTAAATGAAATTGTGATTTTTCCTTGTTATAACAATTCAAAAAGCATTTTATTTTTTATTTCTGTAAAAGAAGTGTGAATAAAAAGAAAAAATTGCATTTACCTTTTCATTAGATTTTATTAAATAACACTCATATTTCTTCTAATTTTAGAATAATTTATAAAATAAAATTTACGCACTTGTTATTTTAAAATAAGTGCAATTTCTCTTTACATTTGAGAACCTTGGATTGCATACGAATATTTAATGATAAATAAAAAATTAAGTACTATATAATGGTGGAATCTGTTTAAATATGTATTTATACGAGACATGTAATATTATTGGAGATAAAAATATTTAAATTGTAAAAATGAAAAATTGTTACATAAATTATTATGAAATCATTGTATAAAAAACAGTTCTTTACAAAATTATATTCAAGGTCAAAATTGAACAACATTATTCACACATTATACATACAATACTTCAACATTTGATTAATTTAAATACAAATTAATTACTGAAATTAACTTCACAACTTATATTTTTATTATAAAAAGGTCTCTTAACACCTTCAAAGGTCAGAGTTTATTTTATATAATATAGTAAACAATTCATTAAATTTATAAATGGTTATCAATTCATTTGATCCAAGACCTTTTATTAGTTGTCCCAAAAGTCATAACAGAAATAATTAATTTTGAATGATTTACACTGTAAAATTAAATTTCTTACACACATAGAAATGAATCTCTTTCTGCAATTTATGTCCAAAAAAATAAAATCAAAGAAAAGTAATAGTAGATGTAATTGAGAAATTAAAAAATAGAAAGAAAAGGTTAAGATGGAGAGAATATATGGAAATGAGTAACTAACTAGCTAGTTAAGCGAGAAAAAAGTGTGTAGTGATCTGAAATGGTTGACCAATCAAAACTGTATTTGGTGTAATTAAGGTTAGAATTGAGAAGGTTGAAGAGAGAAGAGAGAAAAAAAGGGTCCATCTCTTTGTTGATCGAGGGATGGCAGAAAAAAGGTTCATCGTAGAAGTGGAGAAAGGCACTGAGGCCACAGAAGAAAGGCCATCCATTGGTCCTGTTTACCGTAGCGTTTTCTGCAATGATCCAATTCCTCCTCCCATTCAAGGTCTTGAGACATGCTGGGATATTTTTAGGTATACAACTTTTTTTTTCATGCCAATGTCCCCAATCATAACTGATTAATGTTATTATATTTAACTTAATTATGCATAATGTAACATATATACCAGTTCGGATTTGAATCTAGTGAAGAAGAACAGTATCTTGTGAAAAATTGAGGAACCAAAATTTGAATCTCTTAATAAAAAAGTGTCACATTAGTGTTGAAGTGACATTTGGAGGAGAATATTGGTGAAATATAACAGAATAAGTTAACACAACACAACACCAACCATGGCAATCGAATATGTTACACGTCCACACAATGTTCCTGTGTTTCAATTGATTGTTTTTAAGGTTAAAATGAAGATAGCATGGAAGGAAAAATAAACTGTAACATATAGTAATTTTGTTGGTTGTTAGAGGGGATGAGACTTACATTTATTAAGAGATTGTTGTTTCTAACTGTTTGTGTTTGTATAGGATGTCGGTCGAGAAATATCCTACAAAGCCAATGCTTGGTGTTCGAGAAATTGTGGATGGGAATGTAAGCTCTGTCTTTCTGTTTCACTTTTGTCATTGTTATTGTTTTTGTCTGTGTGAAAATGTGTTATCACTTTTGACACACTCTTTTGTAGGCTGGCAAGTACAACTGGCAAACTTACAAAGAGGTGTACGACATGGTGGTCAAGGTTGGAAATTCCATTCGTGCTTGTGGTTATGGGGAGGTAAGTCACATATGCTTATTTCCTTTCACCAAAAAATTAAACTGTTTTGCTGCAACTTGTTTTAGTATTTTAATGCTTTACTCCAATATTTTAGATCACCAGTGTTACTAACTTGTTATCTTATTCACTTATTTGGGATCAATATTTATGTGTTTGATAATTCTCTTTTATGTCTTAAATAGCTTGGTCTGGAAGTCTTTCAATATTTTATTATATGCAATTAAGTACCTTTTCACTATGCCTATTTTCAGGGAGTAAAATGTGGTATTTATGGTGCCAATAGCCCAAAATGGATTATGAGCATGCAGGTATAATTTATTTTGACTTTCTTTACTTCTATGTTGTCTTTTTCTCCACATAAATCTTCTTTCTACTGATACTCTAACGGAGAGATTTCTTTTGAATTTTTATTTTGATCTTTGTTTTGTTTTCTTCATTGCATACTTTTTATTGCATTGCTGATGTGATCAGTGATGTGGGTTTATTATGATTTAAATAAAGGATAACAAGCCAATTTTTTTTATTGAAACTTTGTTTTTCGGCTTTCATCTATTGAAGAATGACTTATGTTTATATTATTTAGTGTTCTAAACTACGAGGTGCCATTTATAGTGTTGCTAAACTAGCGTATATCTTCGCAATATTTTCTGACACATTGCAACATAATTTCAGGCCTGCAATGCTCATGGACTTTTCTGTGTTCCTTTATATGATAGCTTGGGTATGTGTCAGGCTTCTTTAACATGTTTCTTCACTATGGTGACGCATTGACTCATCCACCTACTGAATTTTGTTTTCATACTAGTACACAAGATTCAATATTGTGAAAGATCAATCATCTAAACAATTTAATTATTAGGTGGAGGAAGATGAATGGCTGTTTATGTATCCACAACTATTCACAGAACAGTGCTTTAGGGGAGAAGTGTTTATATTGAAAACAAATGTTCCATTGACCATTCTACACACATCAATAATCCATATTCATAGATTCTTTAGCCATGAACATTTCTCATCCTCTAGTATTTTTCAAATGTTAATTATAATGGGTTTTGACATTTGATGCACATGTATGACTAATTAGGTGCTGGGGCTGTTGAATTTATTATAAGCCATGCAGAGGTCTCAATTGCGTTTGTTGAAGAAAAGAAGATACCTGAGGTTAATGCGTATTGAAATTATCTATTATATTATTATTACGACGGATTAAGAATTGTGTAATATTACTAGCCAGCCTAATTTATATTTGTTGTTGAAACTTTTCAGCTGTTGAAGGCATTTCCAAATGCAGCAAACTATGTCAAGAGTGTGTTTTATTGATTCTCTACTTTCATTCTTAAAATATTCACATGTTTGGAAAGAAGTGATTACCTTTATTTATTAATTTTGTAGCAATTGTGAGCTTTGGAGATGTTACCCCTGAACAAAAGCAAGAAGTTGAAAACTTTGGGTTGACCATGTATTCATGGGATGACTTTTTGAAAGTGGTGCGTTATTCATTTGACGCATTATTAATCTTTCTCTTACTATTTAGCTGTAAATTTTAATTGAAATGTGCAAGAGTAATTGCAGATATTGCCAAGTAATTATAGAAGGAGTATCTAGTATTACTCTTAAAACTCAGTAAAAGATATTATATTCCTACGTCTGTCATTATTTTGCATTGAAAAAAATAGGAGTATTTTCTTGTAAATGTAAAATCCAGTTAAAAAAAATGTAGGAACACTTGCATAGGTAAAGGAAAGCAATGTTTTTAGGAACTATTATATATACTGATTGTATTTCTCAATCCTCAAGCAAATTTTTGATGTCTAGAGCAGGGTCATGATCAGACTTTTGATCTTCCTGTGAAAAAGAAAAGTGATGTATGTACAATAATGTATACCAGCGGAACTACTGGTGACCCTAAGGGGGTATTGATATCCAATGAAAGCATTATCACACTTTTAGCTGGGATTGAAAAAGTTCTGAAGAGTTGCAATGAGAAAGTAAGCTAGTGTTGGCCTTTTAATTTGACTTCTCTTAAAATGTTTTCATTTAAAAAGATGATGAATATTTTTACATATCCTTTCTTTGTCCTTCCTAATTGTCATCCATTTTTCTGCTTGCAGTTGACTGACAAAGATGTATACCTATCATACCTTCCTCTTGCACATATCTTTGATAGGGTCATTGAGGAGGCAATGATAATGCACGGTGCCTCAATAGGTTTCTGGCGTGGAGTGAGTATATGCCAAATATTTCATCACTGAATGAAGGCTTGATATGATTGTTGAGCTTTAGGTTTAACTTTATGCTGAGAAAAGTCAAACTTTGCCCTTGATAATATGTTAACACAATTTGTGCAATGGTTGCAGGATGTCAAATTATTAATAGAAGACATTGGGGAGCTAAAGCCAACGATTTTCGTTGCAGTTCCCCGTGTGCTTGATAGAGTATACAATGGTAAGTTTGTCCTGTTGTTGACAATTTAGTGATCCTTCTAAAATCATGTGTTGTTGATTTCACGAAGGACATACTTAGGACAAATTCTTCCTCCACCCCCATACCCTCTTCCTGCACCCCCATATAATTTTTTTATTCCACGACTGCCCTTCATCAAATTACATAAATACCCTCATTTTTTTTTGAAATTGTGAACCGGATGGAGGGTGCATCCGGTTCTCATTTTTTAAAAAAAATACAAACCGGACGACCTCATCCGGTTCTCAACCCAGCAGATCAAAAAATCCTCAAATTCGCCGTCGACAGCCCCCCAAATTCCAAATCAACTACTCTAATCATCAATATCACCTACTAATTGCTAATAAACATCACAAATTGGTTACCTAATGCTTCTATGAATGA
>Ga0099824_1002313_pt1 | contig 27803 bp, 10 predicted proteins | sample SiratrowhiteBW_FD_76837 | JGI IMG/M metagenome (GOLD analysis project Ga0099824, IMG submission 76837) | Root nodule microbial communities of legume samples collected from California, USA - Siratro white BW | ecosystem: Host-associated > Plants > Roots > Nodule | place: USA: California...
CAAAAAAAAAAAACAAAAAAAAAAAAAAAAAAAAAAAAAAAAAAAAAAAAAAAAAAAAAAAAAAAAAAAAAAAAAAAAAAAAAAAAAAAAGAAAAATACAAAACCAACAAAAAAGGAAAATAAGAAAAATCAATCATAATAAGAAAAATAACAAACCTTTCAATTTTTCAACTCTATCAAACCCTAATTGCTCAATTTAATAAACAATAAACATTTAGTTTTGCTCGCAGGAACCCTTTTGATCAATGAGCAACATTGTTCAAAGAAGATAAACACAAGGTGACCGGAGAGTTAGGTGATGCCTATAGATTCCCATGTCCAAAGTTAAGTGAGTATTTATTTGTGTTTTTCATTGATTGTTGTTTTTTTTAATAAGTCTCTTTTTCATTATTGTTTTCAAATTCGCAAAGTCGCTCTTCTGCTAGTTTATATTGCTAGAAAATTTTACAGTGTTTATAATTATAAAATGTGTTGAACTAATAACATTCTATCATGTAATTTTCATGTCAAATTAATAATCTATATCGAAAATCACATTATTTTCATATAATAATAATAATAATAATAATAATAATAACTATTATTATTATTATTATTATTATTGTATTATTATTATTTAATGATGATATTTGATATGGAAAACTAAAATTAATATAAATATAGTTGAGATACTAAGGTCCATGATTTTTTTTTTTAAAGACTAAAAGTGAGTTTTGTAAAAATATAAGAGAATAAGATTGGATAAAATGTGTTGAAGGAATTAAAAAATAAATAAGGTTCATGAAAGGGGAGACTAATTTAATTTATCAAATATTTGTCACGTTAAACTAATTTATATGCACGGAGGGATAATATGAGTATGTCTGTCATCATTTAAAGAAAATACTCCCTCACAGACGATATTAAAAATGTTATAACGAATGAAAAGTATATTAAAAATCATCAATTTTTTATTTAAAAGTTAATAGTAGAATTAATTTTGACTTTATTTCCATTCATGCTTTTCAAATAGATTTCAAATTAATATGAAGATCAAAATATTATCAATAGTAGAAATGCAATATTAAAATTGTTTGTGATAAAAATTAGATCTAAGTTATTAAAAATTTATGACTAACTAAAATTCATATTTATTTTAAATACTTTATCTCTTTTATTTTAAGTGATATTTTCATTTATGAATAAGTTTTTAAACATTTAATTTATAAAAATTTAACATATAGATATATGAGGAAAATATAGAGATGAAACATTTGTTTCTTTATACACAAAGGTATAAACTTACGTCAAAATAGTAACTTGTATCATTTATATATTATAAATTAACTTTACTTTTAATTAATATAGAATCTTCAATATAAAAAATCTCTTTTCATTATAACAATTATTATTGATATTAGTAACACTGTGAAAATCCTTTTATTGTTATTTTTATCTCTGTAATCAACTTTCTAAATGATATATGAGATTCAACCATTTAAGGTTTAAAAAGATACATTTACTCATTTTTACTTTTTCAATTATTTTAATTTTCATTATTATTTATACTTTGATTTAAGATTTATTTAATTGTAATTTACTTTTAGATATTTTATATTAGAAAAAAAATAAAATTTTAATATGAAATTCTTAATATTTTTATTAATATTTAAAATAGTAAAAAAATGAAAATAAATATTTCACTATTTAATAAAAATAAAAATGAGAGAAAAAATTAATACCTATTAAATATGAGATGAGAATGAAAATGAGCTTTTACTTTAAAAAATAGAGATGAGAAAATGAGCTTAAACGTGTTCTAACTCCTTTTACTATCCCTAACTCCTTGAACTAAGTTAAATAAATGAAATTCAATGTTTAAATTTTATATTTCTCCGAACCCAATCTAAACCTAGCTGTAAATATTTGTAAGAAGTAATAGTAAAAATTGATTTTCTTCCATAGTTATATATATGGTAGCCATTGTCCAAATTAAACACGAACCACTTGACTGTAAACGTGTCTTCTTCAATGTTCTCTTTCCTATCTCATTGTGGAATTGTCATTATCTATCGTTCAACTACTTTTTCAACACCTAAACCGATTCTTCTCCAAGTTGTCTCCTACCATAGCCAAAATCTCTTTCTCTTTCTCTTCTTCCATCTTCTATTCCGATAAAATCACTTTTTAATATTCAGCTACTGTTCTCTTCAACTCCTCACTCCTCTTTTGTGACACCAAAAAACTTGAAGGACATCATCAACTTGTGTGAAGGTATATATTCTATTCTATTACTTTTTTTCCCTGCCATATGAGGTTGTTCATCATCCAAATGAATATAACTTATTTAGTTTGTTGTTTTTGTGAATATCTTAATTTCTTGCTTTTTTATATATATATATATATATATAATATGCAGAGAGTGTGAATGAAGTGGTGGACATCTTGAAGAGTTTGTTGACAGAAGATAGAGAGCACAGTTGAACATACCCAAAAGGCTTTGTGTGTGCGCAGTTTTGTGCTCTCTGATCTTCTGTCAATGTATTATTTTCTTACCAACTACCTTGTTAGTTCCTTGATTCCTCTGAGAATTGAATACCCTTTGAGTTGATTTTCTTGAACGTGCAAATTTCTCAGGGAGAAAACTCTGGTAAGTACTTGCTTCTATTTTAACCTCTATATGTAAGTATATGTGTTTGTGTTGTGACACTGCATTCCAAAGCACACATTAAAAAAAGCTATTAGAAAGCACACAAAATTGTCTGTGCTTTCAACAGGTTCTTCCTTGAATCGGTGGCTGCATGATTTTTTGTTTAGTTAATATGTTCATATACAAAATATTTTGTATTCACTGAATATGCAGTGTGAAAGGAAAAGCACATTTTCACCTTCAGCAGTTGACTTGACTGAGTCAGTGTTTGTTCTTTGTGAGTGGTTAGAGTGACTTGTAGTTTATCTAACATGGTATTCTATAGTTAATACATAACTATATCTTTTTAATTGCATAGGTAAGAGTTTGAACTTTGTGATAAAAAAGAAAAGATTAATCTCTTAAGTTGTTCTTAATGTCTCAATAGGTTAATCTTTCGGTTTGCACAGGTAGATTACCAGTTAAGCAATAAGAGGAAAAAAAAAAAGGTGAATTACAGTAGTAATAAATAGGATTGCTCTCAGTGCCATAGCTGGAATCTATATATATCTATTTTATTCAAGTGTTGATATGATGGAACATATATGACAAATGTTGAAATATATTTTATTGCATTCATTTCAGTACATTCTTTATTATTAAAAGAAATACTGTAAATCTTACTTGGATCTCATTTTTGTATTTACATTGATTATTATTGAAAAAAAAAATATTAGTTTGTCATAGAGAAGCTAAAAAATCTAGTAGATGATACTAAATGGGTGGATCTGAGTTCATATTCATTGGTGTTTCTTTCCTTTTGATGTGACCCACTTGCCCTTTGCTTAAAACAATGAGTATGCTAAAAATATTATTATAGGAGAGTGACATTCTAGCTCACAAATCAACCTGACTTATCAACAAGGTTGTCCTTAACGGAAACCTAGTATCTCTTATTTGGATTCTCCCTTGAAAGTAATCTATATAACTAGTTGTAATTTATTAAGAATTTTCTTTTCATATTTTTTTTCTAAAAAAGTACTAATAAATCATGAACAAATTATATAAGAAATTATGATATTATCTCAAATAAAAAAATTGAAATTATATATTTGTGAATCTTCTTTATTTATTTACTTTTATTCAATATTGGTATTTCAACTTATATATTGATTAACATGGAAACTAATGTGTGAATGAATGGGAAAAGTTTTATTTCTGAAAGTAGAGTAGGTTGGGTTTTAGGTTTTTTTTGTATAGTTATATATAGAGAATCTTGAGAATGCATTGGAGATTGAAGGGGAAACAAACTTTAGCTGTCACAGCAGATAAGTAAGGATACTTGCACCCTGTTCACATCTATTTTGGACATTTTGTTAAAGCCTTGTCTTTTGTCCTTTTTGAGTGTAAATGTGAAAGTTGAAGGTATGCTTGTACTCCTCTTTTGGCCTTTTCCTCCATTTTTCATTCAAGGTTTTGGTGTAGGGTTCCCTATGAGAGTAGAAAAATGTAACAGAATCTTTATCATTTAGAAATGCATAAACAATCATGCTAATAGGCCAAACTCATGCACACATACAAATTAAATACCCATTTGCTTTCCTCTATCTTTCTACCCACTAAAATCAATAAAAATATGATTTCTGATATTGTCATTTAGGGTTTAGTTAAAATAATTTAAACAAACCAAGGGATAGAGAATTGAGTTTTATTGGATGTAAAAAACTGTATTCTTTTCAAAGAAATTAAACTTAGTTTAGTGTTTAGTAATTGAATTATTCCTAAAGAAAATTACGTATCTAAACTATAATTTATAAATTTAGAAAATATGTTTTGAAATAAGATTTATATTATAATAACTAAATCATTTCAGCTAGTTCCAAAGTAGTTTAGTTTGATTTAATTCACTGAAGTTATAATCCAGTTCAATAAATTTGAATAATTATACAATTTAGTTTGATTCAGTCTATTTTTAGATTTTAGTTTGATTTTACAATATAGTTTATTCCCTAACTACAACTATATGATAATTGGAAGAATAATTTCTAATCATTAAGTCAACCTATTGTATTAATTAAATAATTAACCAAAGACATCCATAATGTATACTTTGTTTAAAATTTTTCATTGGTTGTTTTGGACCATGCCATGTTCCACAAATTTAAATATCTCACAACAAAAAATCATTCTGATTCTAAGGTTAAGTTAACATCGCTATGTGAGTTCTTAATTAATTTTATGAATCTTATATTCGACTTATTTTTTTAATCTTTTTAATATTTTTTTCATTAATATGTCCTTTTTAATACATAACAAAATCTTAAGCAACACTTGCTTGTATAAATCACGTGTGTTCACTTAAGAAATCGTGTGTTTTAATAACAATTTTATTAAATAATATTGCTTAAATAAAATAACATTGAAAAACAAGGAGATAAACTAATATCTCTTGAGACATTTCGTCGAAAATATTCGATTTTCTTTTAAATAACATAGCCACTTAATTTAAATTGTGAAGTTTTGACACGGGCAGGGTTGAGATCTTGTTGGCAATATTTTTCGAAAACAATTTAATAATAAAATAAAATGAATAAAATACTTTTATAAATTAAAATTAATTTATATATGAAATAAAGATCATCTCTTTCAGAAACTAACATGTAGAAGATTTGAAAATGATAATACCAAATATATTCTTGTCACCTTACATGTAAAAATCAACTTATTTAAAATAAAAAATAAGAAAAATGCTAAAGTATATACGAAGATTTTAGGGATATTTCTTTTTCATCGTTATAAAGAGAATTCATAACTATCAAATTAGAATACCTCTTCAATCATATTTTGATTATTATTATATTTATTATAATAGTTATTAATATTATTATTATAATATTTTTATTTTTATTAATATTATTATTATTATTATAAATATTGTTATTAGTATAGTTATTATTATTATTATACTATTATTATTAATATTATTATTACAAATATTATTAGTATTATTATTATTACTATTATTATTATTATTTTATTTATATTATTACTATTAATATTTTTATTATTATCGATGAAATAAATCTGTCAATAACCTATAACTTGCCTGATAGGCAAGATAGTTAAAATCGAGATTTTGAGTAGAATCGTGAAGAATTTATAAGATTGTAAATCGTGAAATCGTAACAAGAATAGTAGATTTAATTTTTTTTAAATATATAAATATATAAATATATATATATATAATAATATTTTTGTCAAAAATAAACAAAATATAAGTATATATAACATTTTTGTCAAAAATAAATAAATAAAAGAAATTAAAAAAGTAATTGAGGAATGATTCAAACTTGATACAAAACTCTTTTAAGTCTATATAGTCTCATTTTTTATTCTACTTAATGTATTACATGAAAAGTAATTAAAAAGATGAACTTATATATAGGTTATATTATGAAGGAGTAATAACAATGTAAAATATATCTTAAAACATCAAGTCTCCAAAAGAGATCCAAATTAAAGTCACAAACCCCATAAACACAAATCAAATATATACACATAACTAAAGAAAATGATATAAAATATTGTAATAAAATCAATTCATTTGTTAATACTTCATCAGGAGTCTGAATTCTTTTGACTTGACTAATTTAGAGAAGTGGAAGAAAATCTTGTTAGGGTATGCTTTAATGACTTTGGGTGTGTGACAGAGGTTTTAGAATTTGGCAAGAAGAGAACAAAAAAGAGATGGTTAAAATTGTCTTAATTAAATTAATTTAAATTTATTTTAATTGAATTTGAAATGAAACTCAATCAAGAAGGAAGAGTGAATGTGTAGAGAATCTTCATTTGCCTTAATTAAATTAATTAAGTTTTATTTTAATTGAATTTGAAATGAAAGGCAATGAAGAAATAGGTGTAAAGACTCTTCATTTGCCTTAATTAAAATAATTTAATTTTATTTTTATTGAATTTGAAATGAAAGGCAACAAAGAAGAAAGAGGAGGAGTGAAAGTAATGGTGCAGAGCAACAAAAGAGATTTTTATTTGAATTAGGGTTGGAATAAGAAGTAAATGTGTATAGCTTAATTGGGTGGATTGGTTGGTGGTATAGTGACAACACATATAAAACAGTCAGAATTTAATAGCATAAAATTTAATAAAATTAGGTTTGTATTAGATTCATTCAAGAAGGTGAACAATTTAAAACAGAAAAAAATGACAATCACACTTTTTGTGATTTTATTGAACAATATGTACAATCTCTTAATATAGAAAGATCCTGTTGTGGAATTTAAATTGTATAGAACATGTAAAGTAGAAAAATATTACAATTTTACAAGTAAACTGTAGATTAATTTATTAATCCGTCTATAAATTGACAGTGAATTCATAGATGAAAAATTTAACAATAAATTTTTAACGACATATTAAATCTATCAATAAATTAATTCATCACTAAAATATCTCAATAATGACATTTTATTCATAAATAAAATTTTGTCAATAATTTTTCATTAATAATTTCCATTTTTCTTATAGTGCAAGTTAAGAAAAAAAATTTCTAAAATATGGACTAGCTAAAAATTTTCTATTCACTGTTCACTCACCAAAGTATTTCTAGCTTAAAAAAATATTTGGGTTTTTATCTAAAGAATGCACACAACAATTTAAAAAAACATTAACACAAAACGAACAATAAACTATACACAAACAATATCAAGCAACCATCCAAATCATACCAATTTTTTCTAAAAGATTTGGTCAGACAAAAGATATATAATACAATTACTTAATCAATGGAATAATGGATAAAATAAACTAAAAAACAAATTTTAATCAATATGTCGCGACCACCTAAAGAATAAAAAACCAAAAATAAACTAAAATGTTATAACTTGTAAACTCAACTAAATCAAGAACATTTTTTATAATTAAATTAATTTCAACCAACTAAAATAAACTTAACTTTTATTAAAAAAAAAGTGTAACACACTTCAAAAATAAATTTAAATTAAAAAAAAATAAGATCAAATCTTATGAGCTTCCTTACAACTAAACTAAACATAAAATTACAATTCAAAACTACTTTAAAAAACAATATCAACCTAATAACATATATTCTTGAAATAAGCTTTATTTGACTCTTCAATTCAATTATAATACTCTCTTCCAATCACATCTTCCACCACACATAATGTCACTCACGTGTAAAGATTATGTCATCATAACCAATAAAGATATACAATTTTAAGTTTGAATTTATCTACGATGCATAACCTTTTATACGTCTACAAAATCTTTACAACCAAAGACGCATAATTGGTCTTGGAAAACACCTTGTCATACCACACAAATCTTATCATTTAATCTCACAACTTCATCAAATCCCATGCCAAAATTACTCTTCTAACCTTGGGCTACAATATCCAATTGGGCAATAAATAAATTTATACTTTTGAAGGGATAGAATAACTAGACAATGCAATACATAACTTTCAAACAGTATATGTTTTCTTGTTCATATCTCTTATTAGGTGGCAATCTTTTTACGTATTAAAGTGTCTTTAGAGATATTTTATAGTTATGCTTATGAACGAAGGTTTTTTTCTTTTTTTTTTTGTACTGCTAAGATGAACTTGCACCTTGTCCCTCTTAAATGCAATTAAAAATTCTTATTCCTATAATTATTTACTTAATTTTTAAAAATTGATTTTTTCCCAGTTTATAATTGTTTTGTCTAATTTGTATAACTACAGCTTTTACAGTAAGTATATATATATATAGTCAAATTATTATGATTATTTTAGTTATTAGTTAAATTTACTATACTATTTTTAAATATAAAATTAAATTTTATATTTGACTCAAATAAAATATTCTCCTTTGCTCGAACAATCAAACATTTCAACTTCAATAATTAACGCTCGCTTATATTTTGGGGCATTCCGAGAATTGAACTCGGATCCTCTCGCACTCTAAGCGAGAATCATACCACTAGACCAAATGCCCTCTTCACTGCAGAAAAATTGTTAGTTTTAATAAGCTCAAAATTTTTAAACTGTCAATAAATGAATTTGTTTTGATTGTATAGTTTGGTAAATGTGTAATTTTGGTTCTTATGATTCAACATTAATATACACATTTTTATATGTTTAAATTAAAATAATTTATTTTAAAAAACTAAATGTTTTTATTTTAAATTAAAAAATAAAATTACATATTAGAGTATCAAAATTATATTTTAGTGACAAAAAAATTATAATATTAATTAACTTAATGAGTTTTAAAATATAATTTGTAAGATATAGGATATGATTTATATAATTAAACCCAAGTTTAAATCTAATAATCTTGCCAAAGACATTTACATGTGAAGCCTACAGATAAACACTATACAAATGCTAAGATACAAGTATAAAAAATGATTAGATTTCATATAAAGACTCTATGAAGTTTATAAGAAGAATCAGACACGAGCAAGTGAAGATCAAACAAATTCAATAAACAACATTAAATAAAAAATACAATAATTGAAGAGTAGTCAAAGCCTGGTGTGAGAAGACTAAATGTTAGTGCAAATATGTAGATAAAACAAGTTGGAATTATAAGATGAATGTTTATTAGTAGATAAAGTTAAGATGTGAAACTCAGAAGACAAATTTTGTCAGTGCAAGGATTGTGATTTTAGTTATTACATATAACATCAATTATCTCCTAGTAAAAATCAATTGACTCAAGTCATAAAACGTGATCTTAGGTTATTAATTGACTCAAGTCATAAACGAACATGATTTTAGGTTATTATTTTTTTAAGTAAAAATAATTACACCGTGACTGTTAATTATAACTTTTGAATCCAACATAAATGTTCTATCTAAAAATTGATATAAAACAAGTTCATCTTTAATAATAATAATTATTAAAGAGAAAAATTATTATGAATAACATCAATTATCCTATTACAAAGATAAATAAACCAAGTCACAGTTAAATAATGATAGTTGAATTACTATTTTTTTATGTAAAAAGAATTACACCTTCACTAGTATTTATATATTTTGGCTTAATGATATACTTTAGATCCAACATGAGTTAGTATGCATGTTAATTGATTATTAAAAATTCACATTTAACTTAATCCAAAGTAAACCAGTAATAAAAACTTTTTCAGAGCTATCAAAAATGAAAGTGAAACATTCTTTAAAATTCTTATAGTGTTCATCAAATTTAAAATTAAAGTATTAATTGATATTAACATATTTATTCATGCTTAACATTGTTTCTTACTTTATCCATTTTCCATTACTACTTGATATATAATCCTTTCATATATATATATATATATATATATAATTCTTTCATAGACAACAAAACAAAAGGATTCACATTATTACTAACTTTTAATATGAAAGTTAGATTCATAAGTTGAAATTAGAGGACTTTAAAAGTTACTTTTTTTTTTCTTCTCTCGTTTTTCCTAAAATATTTTTCTTTCTTTTTCTCCAAGTTCTTTTCTTCTCTTTTTTTTTTCTTTTTTTTTCAAGAACTTCTTTTATTTTTCCTTCTTTTTCTTCTTGTGCTCTCCTTTATTTTTTTAATATTTTTTTCTCTCTTTCTTTCAAATAATATTGTTCACCTTTTTCTTAAATTTCTTTCTCTTATAAACTATTTTTCTCTTTCTATAATTCTTTTTTCTATTTTTTAGAAACTATATCGTTTCTTTTATAAAGTTTTTATGGTGGTAGAAAATTTTTACTCATGCTAAATTTCAAATTATTCATGCCAAGTTTAATGGTCTTAAACTGCATTTTGGACCCACGAAAATGTAACAGAGCTTAGACATCTTGAGGAGCACAATTGAAAATTTTAAAAATCATTATAATCAACAAATATTAAATGACTTATTGCAAGGTGTATCAATTGTCCTATGATAAAGGTAAGGTAGATTAAGTCACAATTGAACCAAGACATTTGAATTGTTATTTCTTTAAATAGAAAAGGTTGTGTCATAACTATTATAACTTTTGGCCTAGTGATAAACAGTAGATCCAATCACTTGCATCAATTTTTTCTTGTAAAAGAAATTAGGTGAGACAAGTCATAATCAAATCACTATACTTAAGCTAATACACTCTTAAGTAAAAAGAGTTGTGTCTGACTATTAACTATAACTTTTGACTTAATAATAAATATTTGATTCAACTCTTCAATTTCTCTGAATTTCTCTGAATGTGGGAACCTAATTATTTACCACTCTATATTATTCTTCTTATAAGAGAACAAAATACCTAAACAAACAAAAAATGGTTAACACAATTAAAAGATAAGATATGAACCTCACCACTCCCTAATTATTTTCACTCAATTGGCTTATGTGTTACTCTTGAAATATTGTAATATAAACTATCACTCAAACATAATTTCAATTCTTAAAAAAAACTCGCAATCAACTCATCAAGAATTTTATATTTAAAGTAAAAGATATGACAAATTCAAGTTCAACCAAAAAAAGTTAAGAAAATGAAAAGTTAAGACAACAAACTAGGAATACGCTAAACCAAATACTATAAGATATTATGACAAAGCTAAAAATGCTAAAAGAAATACTTGAAAAGACAAATTTAATATAAAGAATATATTTAAAATTACTACTAAAATTGTAAGAAAAACAATTAAACTAAATAATTAAAAAGTTAATTTATAATAAATGAATTAAGATTGCCAAATGAATGGAACTAATTAAAACATTCAATAGAGAATACAATTAAAAATAAATCTAAGTCTTAGAAAAAATATAGAACATACACAATTAATATTTTTAATTTTGTTATAACACTGAGACTAGTAAAAGTTAGCTAGGCATCCACCCCACTCCGGAATTGGCTTGATTTGTGCTTATAACTTTTCTGAAATTTGCTTGATTTGTGCTTATAATTATTTTTCAAGATTTAAGCTCAAATTTAAAGAAATGCTCACAATAACTTTATAATCTCAAAACCATATAAGCTTTTATCTTAGACCACTATGTCTTACAAAGATAATCAAGAGATTAAGAACTTGAAAGAAAGTTAATGACGAACCTATGACTTAAATTCAAAGATAGGATATAAAAAAAAAAAGGGAATAAAAGAACAAGAATTAAGGATAGAAAATTCACAGACTTGGACCTAGAAATCTAACAAAAAATTTCATCCAAGAATTGAATTCAATTCACAGGTTGACTGCACCATTGTGCGCTTGTTTTCTATTTTAGCTGCTTACTACTTTAATCCAAAGCCACTAACTTGTTCAAAAGAAACGCGAGCCAATTCTTCCACTTGAATATACACTTAACATTGGATCATCACACCACACCATTTCAATTGTTATAACTGGTTGAACAAAATCAAACAACAAAATCTGCGAGTCCCAAATATGCAAGTTAGTGGATTTTATCAATGCATCGAAAAACATGTAAACTGTTTGATAAAATGCCTCAATCAAAAGACAATGAACAAAACTAATGCCACTGAAATTTTATTGCTGGGAACTGAGTTTCACCACTGAATCACCATTCATGATATAATTCGATAAATGAATATTCAGATTGCAATTGTAAATGTTCGAATAATACAAGAACTTCAATCAAAAAAGCTATAACAGGAAACAATATTCAAACCAAGGAGATGGACAATGAAATGAAGAAAACAATAGTTGCTATAACAGGAAACCATATTCAAACCAAATCAATGACAGAATTGTAGAGACAATGAGATAACATGCAAAATCATACTTGATACTAGATAATTTTTTTGAAAGTAAGAGTACTACTGTAACTAAGAAATTATTGTTGGAGGAAACAATACTTATCTAATTATGTGAGTGTTATGCGAAGGTATTGAAATATTTTGTAAGTTAAACTCTGACACTAGATTTTTGTCTATAAGATAGGGAGGGTGTCAGTGTAAAGACGGGCCTACGGGCCTAAACATATCTTATATAAGAAGAGTTGAAATGTTCTTAAATACTTTATTTTATTTAATTCATTTTTTACTAATAAAAAAATAAATAATACAATGAAGTTCTCACCATAAATGTCTAAACTAGTTTCTTAACAATAATAACCAATTTTCTAAAATTCATATTTCTTTCTAAGTTATAATTATTCTTAACACGTTTAATTTTAAGGAAAAAAATGATGTTCAAATTCAATTATACATCCATAATTACAAATGTTATATACTTTTAGTATTAATTAAGAATAAAATCAAAATTATAAAATTATAATATATTTAAAGTACAATTTTTTTTTCTTACAAACTGAATTTATAAAATTAAATTAGATTTATTAAGATAATATCAAGGTTTATTTTATATAATTTCTTTAAAAATGGTATGTCACTGTTATTAGATCACCTACAAACATTTAATCTTATATTTGAAATGTGTTTATTTTTCACATATGTTGAAAATTTTACATAAAAATAAAATCGAATTATAATATATAAGTAAGATACCATCTATAAATCAATTTTATAAAATTCACTTAAAAATAAACTAATTTGTTAAGACATATTATTCTTAAATTACTATACATTCAGAAGTAAATACAGGAATCATAGAAAGAAGAAATTTATAGGTAAAAGCAAAATTTATAGGAAGAAAAAAGGCAATAAAAGAAGAAAAGAACAAATTTATTTTTAATAGAAGAAAGAATCATCCTTTCTACTATGAAGTATATATAGTAAAAAAAAAACAATTTATTGTACATTTCAAACAGGTGCTGCGAAATATTCTGCTGTCTATATAGTTGGACACTCATCTGAAATACTAAAAAATTTCGTTGTTATGTGGGAATCGATTTTCCTATTAAATTTTATAAACCCTCTCATGATACTATTTTTTCGCAGAATAATTTAGATCATATGAGGTTGATCATAAATATTAATATATTTTTATAAATTTCTCTCACATTCTATCGTGAAAAAAAAAATGCATTATTTATTTGGTTTCTGTTTATATCTTCGAAGTTTCCACATAATGAATAGTGATCGCTGAAAATGTTCATGTGCTGGGCTTCACTTTTCCATTTATTCTTCACCAACCCCTCCAACCAATTTCTGACCTGAAATATTCCTGATCGGTTGGTATATTTGTATACAAATATGTTTTCTATCATTCGAAATATTTTAAAATGTTAATTTATCCCTGTAAAAATTTAATATATTTTTTATCTTTCGTATTTTTGGATAATTTTTTTCTTCCTTAAAATTTAAAAGTAATCTTTTTAATTTCTATCATTTAAAAAAAAAAGTCTATTTTAACTCTTTTGGTCAATTATCACTACTTAAACGTTATATTCTTTGAAATAGAAACAAACAAACATGCAGTGTGTTTGACGATAGAAATACAAATCATAATATGGTTATCCTTGGGCGAATTTATTCATGATAAGAACTTGCATGAAAGAAAATATATGAAATTGATTTCTTTATAAATTGATTTTTTTATATATATAAAATTCATGTTAGATATTTATGTGATTTTTTTCATCTGGCTCACACTTCAAGATTCAACTATCACTTATTATTAAAGGAACACATTTGTTAAATAGAAAAAATCACATCATAACCAAACCAAACTGATGTTAAAAACTCTAATAGAGAGTATGAAACTAAACCACTTAAAGTCAAATTGTTTTTTTATTTAAAGAATTTATAAACATATTAATTTTCTTCACAATAAATATGAGATATCTTACTCTATAGTCTTACAAGTTTTCATGCATTTTCTCCATCTCCCTTTAAGAGATCAAGAGACAGTCATATGTGGAGAAAAAGTTTGACACAAAAATAAAGAATCACACTCAAGTCATACACACCACCTCTTCACTACAGTTCTGAGAATGACTTTCACAATCTCAACATATAAAGAATTTTGAGTACTTAAAAAAGAAGTGAATTCTTCTAAAAATATCATCACAAACAGAATAATCCGAGCAACCTTTAGCAGTTTTATATGTGTTGAATTTAATCCATCTCATCTTAAACATTTTCCAAATGACTTAAATAGTATAAGTACTTTCTTAGGCCTAGCTTTCATGCCAAAGAACAAAATAACAAAGTCACCCATATCACTATTCATAGAGTTTCTGGAAGCATTACCTAATAATCTAATGTAATATTTGATAGTGTGTATGGTAGAGTTTAAATTTATGCTTTGTTGAAACTTAGTGTGATTTCTCATTCTCCAAAAATCATTCACAAGAAATGAGTTACAACAAACAGGTGGATTTTTTTTTTATCAAGAGCTACTTGCAACTTTAAAGAATTGAATAAGATCATTACGAAAAATACATATAAGGAAAAACTTGTTACAATTAGGACCATATTTGTATGGCATTTTGACATTCAAAAAACATATGAAAAATACTGTCCTTTTATTGCCTAAACAAGGTATATGAAAACAAAAAGGAAAAAAATCTCTATATTAATATTGAACTTCCTTGAAAGTAGACAAACTATTATGAAACAACTTCCAAGAAAAATCAAAGTTTTAGCAGGATGGACGACGTTAAACCAAATCAACTTTTTCAATAATAAGAGTCATGACAAGAAATAAAAATAACTGGTAACCTTTTAACTCAATCATCCAAATCATATAAAAACCATTGAAAATATATGGTGGTGATGGTAATATTTTGCAAATTTTTGGGTCCAAGAATGTTGCACAAAAAAGAATAAAGAAACTAACAACACACATTGCAAGTTTGAGAAACTTTATCAATGAGCTTAAGCCTCTCCATATAAGAAACTCCAACTAATAGAGAAATATAACGGAACACCATAAATCATTCAGAATTTTAGTCTGATTTCATTTACCTATAGTTCAAGAAGTAATGTCCAAGATAGATAAACGTTGTAGTATCAATCACTAATACAAAGTCAAATAAATGTGGATTTATACGAAACAATATTTTTATATTTGAATTTTAGAAACCCAAATCTTATCATTAATTTATAAAAAGTTCTCTTATATAATTTCTTAAAGTTTTTATTTTATTTATTTATTCATAAGTTAAGATTAACTTTTGAAGAAAACAACATAATGTTTTTCTTTCTAAAAAATAATTTTAATTTGAAATAGATAGAAAACGTATCACAAATTAGATAGACTAACAACAAATTTAAGGGTTTTAGTCTCTTACTTTATTTTTTTTTTAAGAAAAATCTTATTTGAGTTTTTGAACAAAAGTAAAACTACTTATATATTACGCAAATATAGAGATAAAAAAATTGTACTAATTTTTTTTACATCAATTACATCAACGTTTTAAAATATTTGGAAGGATTACAAGACATGTTACACTGATAATCAAATTTCACGTTTTTGTAACTAAATTATTCTTTCTACCATTCATGATTGTGACGTGAAACATTGGCAAGTCAAATGTGTTCCGCAGTCAGTGGAAAAAAGTAAACAACATCATGTTGTGCAATGGAAAATGTGAGTTTTGGCTAATGCTGCTGCTCCCACAACTTGGTCTGCAAAATATATGATAATTAATTAGAAGAAACAATAAAACAAAACCTTATGATATTGCATGAGCAAGTGAGTACATGGTTATGCATATGTGCTTGAATTAGGGCATCACTAAGTCAACAAGAGCCATCATAATAAAGTAGGGTTGAGAAAATATGTCCCAATAATAGAAAGTGGCAAAATGAATTGCAATTGGTTGTTCCATTGGCCCAAGATAAAGGCAATGCTGCCCAACCAACACACAAACAGGATAAAGTTATGGTTGTTTAATTATGTGTACCATGTGTACTGCTTATTCTTTAGAGTTTCTAGTTGCTAGGATCACGCCAAAAAGTAAAATCTCTTTTGCTCTCAAGAAAATAGAAGGATTGATGATTATTCAATTTACTCACCCTATTAGTAAAAGTTTCAATTAAGTCTCTCGGTATAACAATTTTCAATGTTCAATCAATCCTCTCTTTACAATAATGTCATCTTTCTGTTATCGAAATTCACATTGTTAGTGTTCGAATTAGACTGTCCACATTTGTTTGTTAATGTTTTTATTAATAGTGAAATTAACCTGAAAAGTTATAAAATTTGAAAAACTTAAATAGTTTTTTTTATTAATGGTGAGATCAAATTTATTAAATAATTGGACTCGAAAAAGGTCATCAAGCAAAAGAAAAAAAGTAGTATAACCTATACTTTGCTATAAAACATATAGAACTTATGATGTAAGAGTGTTATAATTAGGGATGGTAATGAGTTTGGAGGATGTGATTTAATTTTCTCATTCTCATCCCATTCCTGAAATAAAAATCCATCATTATTCTTACATCCTTACAAATAATCTGAGTATTTATTTTGTAATTAGAGTTTATTATAATTGTATAAGTATGTTTTGCAATAAGGTTAGAATATCCCTAAAGTATTCTCATTAATTTTATTTTATTTTTTACCGTTTAAAAAAAAAAAAACAAATAATCTGAGTATAATTTTTTTTGTCACATTCTCATTCTTGTACAGGAATGGAATGAGTATATCTTATATCTTTATCATACTCGTTATCATCCTCTCATTATAATTAAATATTTTTTATAAAAAATAAAAATTACAATAAAAGAAATATTATCAAGTATTTAATATTAAAAAGATACACACTTTTTCTCTAATATTAAATTAAATATCAAGAAAGAAATTAGATAAAAGTCAATAATTATAGAAAATAATAAAATGATGAAATGTATCACCTATAAAGGATCAACAAAATGAATGAGTCTTATTTTGCTTTAAATAATTCATATTTATCACGGTATATACTTATAAGTAGATTTTACAAGTTATGTTATAATGACGAGGTTTAATGGAAATTGTCAATATTTGAATATTTAAAAAAGTATTATTTTTTTAAATTGGTATTATAAAGATATGGGTGTTAATATTAAAAAAAATGTATTGTATTATTAGAATACCCTAAGTGTTGTAAAAGACCCCATTCTTAATTTTAAGCTTCTCAGATAATACATTTGCATATTTTAATGAAAATTTATTATACACATTAATTTTAAATTTTAAATTCTTATTAAAATATCTCTTGGAAAATGCTGAAGATTTAATTACTTTATAATCTTGTTTCAATCGTTATATGTTCTTTGTTTTTCAGTGTATCTTGTCCATCAATTAATTTCTCTTTCATTAGGTATTTCTTGCATTTGAGAGAAAAGAATAATGTGTGGTGTGTTTTGAGTCGTAAGAATTTCACAGTTGTGTTTTAAAATATTATCTACTTGTATTAAAAGAGGAAATTACTTATAACTACATTAATCTTAATCTTTAAATGATGTAAAACTTAGAAGGAATGGAAATGCAAACTTACAACTCCACTAGACTTCTTTTCTTTTTAAACATTGGATGTTAAATTAATAAATGAATAACAAATTGCACAAAGGGATAAACCAAATTCACAAAGAAAGAAGTGAAGGGTCAATATTTTCATAAACAATAGAGGAAAAAAAGAGAGGGAACCAAATTTCAAAATAAAATAGTAAAACAAGTAAAAAGTATAATTAAGTCATTATAGTAGAAAAAAAAAATTTAACATCGATATTTCAAACATTTTATATAGGTTTCGTATAATTGATATAAATCTTACTAATACAGAAAGCAATAGAATTTTTACATTGATTGGTGCAAAAATCCTCACATATAACATCTGTTACGTAAATAATTTATATTGAATGGAAACTTATTTTACCAAATTGGAGCAAAATATGTTAATTTTCATATGGATTTTGTCTTATGTAACCAAAATTATTTATATGTATTATATATAATTTCTTTTCAAAACTATTTATATGTATATTCTTTTCAGATAAATGAATTGTAACCAAAATTCTCACAAAAAAATACTAAAAAGTTCAACAATAAAGAATAAAGTTACACTAAAAAGTTGAATTCATTTAAATTTAACTTAAATCCAACAAGACATCTAAACAACTACCAATTGTTAATATTTTTCTCACTTTGAACAAATATTTTCAATTATTGATATGTCTCATGACTCCTTATTAATAAAAAGTTGCAACATATATAATAAATATTATTTATCTTATAATAGCATATTTGAAATAAAAAAAATTAAGTTACAAAACAAACTTTAAAGTGTTATTATTTAATGGCCAAAAATTTTGAATACTGAAGATTTATGATTAACATACATTATTTAATAGTTAGACCGAAAGTGTGCATGTTATTTCTTACATATATAATATCTCAATGTTAACTAAGTTAATTCTTTAAAAATATATAAGCATGATTTTATCAATTTCAATAAAGAACTAAATACTTTAGAAAAATTTACGTAGATTATGTGGCCACAAAGTAGACTTACCGTATAAGAATTTGCATGTATTCATAGCAAGTAAAACAAAAAATTAATAATGAAATACTTTTTAGATAAACGAAAAGAATATTATATTTTAATTAAACCATGTCTCTATAATAAAACCTTTAAGTTTGTCTTCAACTTTTTATTAAAGAATAAAATCACACAATAATATTGTCCCTCAAAATTATTACCATTAATAATTGGACATTGATTGACTATAATAAGAATTGGATAGCTGAAGTGGGCAAGTCTGATATGTACTGCTATGCTGCGTTATTGAATTGTAGTTGCACGCAGATTAATATAGTGGAAATCATAGAAGATTAAAATTTTGGAACGGGATGGTGACAGGAATAGATTGTCTAGACGGAAAGAAAGGAAAATTATGTCACTAAAAGGTAAGGTGTGTCTAATTAAATTTGTACTTTCAGCTATGTTATTGTTCATGTTATCAACTTTTAAAATGCTTAATGGGGTTAGGGAACGAATTATAAGAATCTAACAAGATTTACATAAATAAATCAATAATAAAAATAAATTTAAATAGACACCCTAAAACAAGAAGGTTGTGTGGTTATAAAGGAAGTAATGGAGGGAGCAAAGTGGCAGAAAGTGTTTGGTCGCATGGCATTATGTAGAGGGTGTAGGAATAGTTGGTTCTAGAAGAGGAGTTGAATAGAGTCTGAGCTTAACTCGTAGCTGATAAAATCAACCAAGCAAAACATTTAAAATAAGAACGAAAAGGACAATATAACAAATTTTTATATTGGTTCATCCTAACTCTTAGGAATAAGTCTAATTTTCTTTCAAACAAACTACTCAAGAGGTTCTACTAATCAAATAAATGATTACATCGAGTATACAAACCTCTCCAGGTTATACTGAGTGTACAAACCTCTCTAGGTTACCAGTCTTAATCTCCTCTTAATATCCTCTTAATATTAAGATCTCTCAAGATAAGAAAGAAACACTCTCAAAGAAAGCATATATAAAACTCATAAGGGTATACTTCACAAAGTGGAGAAAAATAGAGTTCGTTGGCACACCCAAAGGATTAAATGCTCTACCAACATATATGATACTTTGAAATTGTAGAAGTATTTCAAAGTTCTTGTCCATGTCTTCATCTTTATCTTGAAGTCCTTTATATAACTTCTTGAATACGACCATTTGAGCTTGAAACTGCAAGAATTGATGTTGCACAAATCTTGTCTCAACATATCTTCATCCTTATTATTGTAGACGTTAGAAAAGGAAAATTTTGATATAATCAAATTTTTGCATTTTAAGTCTTAATCTATTTATAGAAACAACTCAAATATATTTATAATATATTGTAATAAAAGCAAATCAATCATAATGATATATTTGAAGCATTTTTGTATCATAAACCTCTTTAGAAAGTTAGGTTTCAAATATTTTCCAATCTTGTAAATATTTTAAACCGTTGGATAAATTTTTTGACTTGAAATCATTTAACAAGATTAATATACAGTTCGTTACAAAATCAAAGTTATAAAAATCATTGTAGTTTTAATTTCGTTATCCTTGATAAGCTTTTTCGATAGACTGGGTAGTACACTAAGAATAATAAGACAGTCTAATATGTTGAACAGTAATGTTATTTCTAAATACTACACATTTATTAGTAAATATTTCATATATTATAGTATTTTTTATCATTAAAATTTTATAGACTACTAATACTCATGAGACCGCCTAGTAGGGTCTTAAACTGTTAACTAGATCGTCTGCTTCATCAGAAGAGTGACTTTACATATGGTGGGGAAAAATAAAGATGGAGTATGGCATCGCATGAGAAACTAGAATAGTGAGAAATTGCATGGTGGTAGTGAAAGGAGGAACAATATAAAACTTTCATAAGAGTCATCAAATACAAAACTAAATAAAGTAAGACTATTGAAGACAAAAAGAGAATGCAAATATAAAGTGTTCTAAATACTACATTAGTTTTAATAACAACCATTGGATGTATCTAGCTTCCAATAACAATTCTATTAGAATTGATATAGTATGTAAACATTTATTTAAAAATAAATAAATAAATAAACGTCTTACTTTTTAAGACAACGTTCTTAAATTTAAAATATAGGTATTCTAAAAGAAGTTCATTAAAAAATATTGTTGTGAAATGATAAAAGCCTTAAAATTAAGAATTGAGTCTAATATAAGACTCAATACTCTAAGCTTTAAGAATAAAAAAAATCATATTTTTTGAACATAGGAAAAATAATTGTCCACATTGTGAGTTATTATAAAACCTCATAAATAAAGGAAACCTCATAAAGTTGTTTAAAATTTAAGACATAATAAAACCAATTTCAAATAAAATAAGACTTTAGAATGATTTCAAATGAAATAATTTCAATTTTCCTGCAAAGCAATACATACCTATGACAACAAGATTGTGTTTTGATTGTACCAACAATACAGCAGAGTATGAGGCATGTGTTATGGGTATTCGAGCTGTCATTGAATTTGGGGCAAAATGTTTAGAAGTGTATGGGGATTTTGCCCTCGTTGTCCAACAGGTCAAAAGAGGGTGGAAAACTTGAGATCAAAAATTGATTCCTTATCAAGCATATATTAAGAGAGTAATGGAGTATTTTGATACCATAACATTTCATCACATCTCGAGGGAAGATAATCAATTGGCTGATGCTTTGGCTACCTTATCATCCATGTTCAAGGTAAACCAAAGAGGTGAACTACCAACAATCAAGATGAAGAGTCACAAACATCCAGCTTATTGTTCCTTCATAGAGAAGAATCAGACGGCAATCCATGGTATTTTGATATTAAGTAATATCTCAAGAACAAAGAATATCTTGAAGGGCCCTCTGAGAATGATAAACGAATGTTAAGAAGATTGACTACGAAGTTCATCCTAAATGGGGAAGTATTGTACAAAAGAAATCATGATATGGTGCTCCTTAGATGTGTAGATGCAAAAGAGGCAGAACTGATCTTGAAAGAAATTCATCCTTTGGAACTCATATGAATGGCTAGAAAAATCCTGAGAGCAGATTATTTCTGGTTGACTATGGAGAATGATTGTTGCATCGATGTCAGGAAATGTCTTAAGTGTCAGAAATACACAAACAATATCAATGTCTCACCGACGACATTGAATGTGTTATCTGCACCATGGCCATTTTCCATGTGGGGTATAGATGCCATTGGAGCTATTGAGCCAAAAGCCTCAAATGGGCATTGTTTCATTCTGGTTGCCATAGATTACTTTACCAAATGGGTAGAGACTGCTTCTTATGCCAATGTGACAAGAAAAGTAGTGGCGAAGTTCATCAAAAGAGAGATCATTTGCAGATATGATCTACCTAGTAGAATCATCACTGATAATGCTATAAACTTGAATAACAAAATGATGTCTGAGCTATGTGAAGAATTCAAGATTCAACATCATAATTCTACTCCTTATCGACCCAAGATGAATGGAGTAGTAGAAGCGACAAACAAGAACATAAAGAAAGTTGTCCAGAAAATGATAGTCACATACAAAGACTGACATGAAATGCTACCCTTCGCTTTGCATGGATACTGTACTTTAGTGCAAACGTTAACATGGGCAACACCTTTCTCATTGGTATATGGGATGGAGGCAGTGCTTCCCTTTGAAGTTGAAATTCCTTCTCTGTGAGTATTGATGGAGGCTCAATTAGAAGAGGCTGAATGGGTGCAAGCTAGACATGACCAGCTCAACCTCATTGATGAAAAAAGACTAGCAGCGGTCAGTCATGGACAATTATACCAAAAAAAAAATGAAAAGGGCATTTGATAAGAAGGTACGCTCTAGAGAATTCCAAGAAGGGGAATTGGTGATGAAAATGATCATAACAGTCCAAAGAGATAATAGAGGGAAGTTGATGCCAAATTATGAAGGCCCTTATGTGGTGAAAAGGACATTGCCTATAGTTGCACTTATTCTCACAAGGATGGATGGGGAAGAGTTGTATTTGCCAGTCAACTCTGACACAGTCAAAAAGTTCTATGCTTGATATGATTTCGTAGAGACAGGATTTTCTTTCGTACAAATTTGTTTTGTAAATATTAGTACTCTCATTGTAAAGTTCAAAAATTCTCTTTTTCAATGTGATGAATTATTTGTTCTTGAATTACTGAGTTCATAAGACCATAAATGACAAAATGAACCGTGAATAGCAAAATGCTTAACGAAGGTAAAAACTAGCTTTCTCAAGGAAATTGTCTCGATATAGTGCTTGATACCTTTCACCTTCCCAAAATTCCTATAAAGCCTAAAAATTCTCCGAATATCCAAAGAAAAAGGTTTGCCTCAAGGATTGCCACTTCCTAAGGAAACTCTTATACTGGGAAGATACGTTGTGTTTTTACTGCTAGCAAAAAGATTGTTTCTATTTCTTGTCTTCAGAGGTGTTCAAAATAAATAAAAATTAAAAGTCTGTTAGATTGAAAACCCGCAAGAGCGATCTAAGCCAAAGATAGGACAAGGGAAAAAGGAAAAATATATAAAAAAAACATGTGTTGGAAGTCATTAATTTGTTTTTCACTGTTAATATTTTTGAAGATTAAGCAATCATGATTCGAAGTGATATATGATCATGTTTCTTCATCCTAAACACTTTTACAAATCCTTTGCACCCTCTTTGAGCCAAAACAAAACTTTTCTTTCAAATACCCCTAATGAGGATCATCAACAATTTGAAGTTCAGTCTAAGGTTTCGATAGAAGAAATTCATAACCAATTTATATGTCACAGCTCCTAATTCATCAAGAAAGGAGTATCATCAGAAATTCCTGAAAGCTTAAAGGAAAGTGCACATCAGACAAGGAGTACATCGCAAGCTTCTCAAAAAAAGAAAAAGTATGAGAAGGAAAAAAGAAAATATCGAAAAATGAAAAGGAAAGAAAAAGAGAAAAGAAAAGGAAAAAAGATATATTCTCAAAAGTTCATCAAGAGGAGTGTACAACAAGGGCTCTTTAAGGAGAAAGAAAAAGAGAAAATGAACCTTATATAAAAAGCTCATGAAAGATGGTCTTGGTTGATTACAACATTTGGGTGATGATACTCGTTTAAATATAAAACTCCAAAATAATTTTTGAACCTTTATATCCTTTTCTTCACATTCCTTTTTACCCCTGGTCACGTTGCAAGCCCAATAAAATCATTTTGGATGTACGTAAAAAATATATCTTTGTACATACTTTTTGAATAAACATTGGAAGAAATCATTGAAAAATATTCCTTTGTACATAAATTTTGAAATATTTGAAAGTCATTGAACAAAATCTTTTGCACATACCTATAAACTTGTACATACATTTCTTTTGAAAATTATTGTTACCTATTAAGTACGTGACCAAACCTTTGTATATACTCTATTCTTGAAAAAATAACAAAACTTGGCATTCTCAAATAAATTCAACAAGGAGAAAACAAAATCAAATCGTTGTGCATTCATACATGCATTTAAAAAATCAAATTTACATGTATTCATACATTCATACATGTATTCAACTCGAATTTTCAAACGTCCAAACATGTGTTCAGAAACTCAAAGTTTCATTCGACATTCAAAAAAGATTAAAAATTCAAATGTCATGCATACATTCAAGCATTTTCATCAAAATTCCAATCAAACCAGACTCATGTTCAAATTACATTTATTGAAGAATGGGGTCTACGTCGTATCTTTATTTTAATTCTCAACAGTTTTAAAGAATGGGCTTTACGTCGTATCTTCATTTTTAAATTTTTAACAGTTTTAAAAAATGGGCTCTACGTCGTATTTTCATTTTTAAATTTTCAACAGTTTTGAAGAATGGGCTCTACGTTATATCTTCATTTTTAAATTTTTAACAGTTTTGAACAATGGGCTCTACTTCGTATCTTCATTTTGAAGTTTTCAACCGTTTTGAAGAATGGACTCTACGTCGTATCTTCATTCTAAATGTTCAACAGTTTTAAAGAATGGGCTCTATGTCATATCTTCATTTTAAATTTTCAACAGTTTGAAGAATAGGCTATACGTTGTATCTTCATTTTAAATTTTCAACAGCTTTGAAGAATGGGCTCTACAATGTATCTTTATTCTAAATTTTCAACACTTTTGAAGAATGGGTCTACGTCGCATCTAAATTTTCAACAGTTTTGAAAAATGGGCTCTACGTCGTATCTTCATTTTAAATGTTCAGCAACTTTGAAGAATGGGCTCTATGTCGTATCTTCATTTTAAATTTTCAACAGCTTTGAAGAATGGGCTCTACGTCATATCTTCATCTTAAATTTTCATCTACTTGGAGAAAAGGCTATATGTCAAATCTCCCGTTATTCTTTGGTTTGTTGATCCCCTGCAATGCAAGGTCTTAACTTTTGTATACATTTATTTCCACACCGAACGAAATTAGTATTTTTATCTTTACCTATCTTTTACTGTGATAATGCAAAAATCTTGATTTTCATATTATCTAGTAAAAGTTAAGTAAAGAGGGGCAGCTGTCAACATCAAATTTCGTCCGGACGAATAAAATTATTTCTTAAAGAAAAAAAAGAAAAATTAGAGTTGAATTATATTCTTTTATTTTATTTTTAAATATTTTAGAAAGATAAAATATGTTACTGTATTATTTAATATAAAAATTAAAAATTAAAAAATGTTTTAGACTCATTCTATTTTTATGAAAAAAAAATTGGTTCCATTTTGAAAATAAATTGCAGAAAAGGAAAAAAATAATAAAAAATGTGAGAAAAGAAAAAAGGTTAAATGAAGTCCAATCCCTTAAAGGTTTAGTCAAAAAATACATTGATTTAATTGTTCATTTAGAAAAATAAAAATAAAAAGGTTGTGATCTAGTTTGATGGAAAATAAAATGCTATTTGTAGAAACTAGTCATTAAGGGGTTGTCAGATACATGAAAATAAATGTCTACTTATACCCCTCTCCATTGAAGTGTTGACATATTTCTTTTCTTTACTTGTCCCCTCTAAAGTCCATTAATTACACGAAAATTATTAAAAAAATAATAGAAATGTTAGAAATTTGAACAGTTGAGCTCATCACTGCTACTTGATAGCTTAGTAATGATTTTTTTTTTCAATTTCTCTCAAATAAATGTTGATTATTTTTGTAGCAATTTATGCATTTTCCTTTTTGGACTATTATGCTCTTTTATTTTACAAAATAGTAATTAGAGATTTTTACATTAGCTGGTTTATTTTATTTTCTAGATAAAAATATATATTAAGAACTAATAATATTAGAATAATTAAAAATTTAAATATCTATTTCTATTGTTTTTATTTATTTAGGTGGCTTCCAATAAAAATAATAAAAAATGAATTTAAAAATAAATATTTCAGCCTATTAGCAGTTACATTACCTCAAATATTTCGATTTATTCTTTGTTTCCATTCATATCCCATAATTCTTGGATTTGATTATACGTACTTATGATAGCAGTAGCAACAGCAACAACAGTATAATTCTATTTATTCTTCAATCCAGGTTCGTCCGTCCTTGGTATTTAGTAGTCAATTGGTAGTTTCAGGAATTATAATTAAGCGAGAATAATTAGAAATTAATAGGTTTAAATTTGAATTAAAAAAGAAAGCTGAAGAGTATCCCTGGAAATATATATAGTAAACAAGAGTCACACACGAAAAACATACATAAACAAATAGACACAAAAATTCTTAAAAGATTATTGTGTGTTTAGAGGCATTGAGAGCAGAAGGAAAAGGTCCTTATTAGTGTTTCAACGAATATTTCATAGTTACAAATTATCTACCTTTTATATTTAGATGTATATACCTGCTTTATGGTGTCATATCCTGTTTATCTTGTATTGATAAAAATGTAATATTTTAGCTGATGTTATGTATCGATAAAAATATTCTATTTTAATTGTTGCACTTTGCATGTTGTTTTTAATGTGAAATTATCAAACTACGTTAGAACCCGAAACCAAAGTACCAAGCAAACCATGGTCGCGCCACAATCAAACTCAGAAAAACCTAACCATACATAACTTAAATAAAAGAAAAATATTCTTACTAATTTACCATTCCAACAATACAGTATGACAAACCTTTACGCTGCCGGTGAACTTCCGCAACACCTCCCAAATACCCCGTCACCACTAGCATACCGTGGATGAACTGCCGCAGCAGTTCCCAAATAACCCCGTTACCATTGCCGTTTTTTTTATCCTAAGTGCCATCTAGGTGAATACATGGACCCCACCAATATAGTGTAAGCCTTTTAACTTCAATAAATCACTATTGCCACATTGAATCAATATGGCTAATATAAAAACATTAAATGAACATGGACCCCAAATCTAACATTGTTTTTATTATTTATTCATGACTATTATGAAAAGAAATACTCATTTTAGTTTTTTTATTAGTATTGGACTTTATCCATACTATTTAGATAAAAATAAGTAATAATTTCATTAAGTTTTTAGTTACATTTCTTTTAATATTTTACTTAACACTAATAATCACTACTTGTATATTTATTGTTTCATTTTTTTTCTTTATTTTATTATTTTAGTTGCAATTTATTTTAAATCAAATTTATAAATAATCATTCTTATGAATTTTACGAAAAAATAATGTATTACAGTTTCAAAATATATATATATATATATATATATATATATATATATAAAAAAAAAAATATAATATATATATATATGCTATTTTTATATTATATATATAAATGAGAAAAATAATTTCTATACTCTAAAAACTTTGTAAGGTGTACATAGAGAAGAGAA